>Ga0335069_10000744_pt1 | contig 52870 bp, 32 predicted proteins | sample Lox_Sample_11_FD_206714 | JGI IMG/M metagenome (GOLD analysis project Ga0335069, IMG submission 206714) | Soil microbial communities from Loxahatchee National Wildlife Refuge, Florida, United States - Lox_Sample_1.1 | ecosystem: Environmental > Terrestrial > Soil > Wetlands | place: USA... | reverse complement strand
GCCTGCGCAAGGGAGAATCACAACCCTCCCCCCGTGCGGGGGAGGGTGCCCGACGTAGGAGGGCGGGTGAGGGGGGCTCCTGCTGCCTCGGCGCTGTTGCTTCCCAACGCTGGCTTGGCGATCAGGCACCTTGCGAACTGGAACACCGGACTTCGGACCCTGGACCACGGACTTGAAGATGAGCGATAACAAACCTTCTCTCGAACAACTTGCTTGTCCAGTTCCTCTCGCCCCGCAGGGCAAGGTTCTGCTGGGGCATGGCAGCGGCGGCCGCTTGAGTGCCGAGTTGCTGGAAAAGGTCTTCATGCCAGCCTTCCAGAACCTCGCGCTCGATTGTCTGAACGATCAGGCCCTGGTGGACGTGGATGGGGTTCGTCTGGCTTTCACCACGGACTCTTTTGTGGTGAACCCACTGTTCTTCCCCGGCGGTGATATCGGCTCGCTCGCGGTGCACGGGACGGTCAATGACCTCTCTGTGGGCGGAGCCGAGCCGCTGTTCCTCAGCGCGGCGTTCATTCTGGAAGAGGGACTGGAGCTTGCGACCCTGGAGCGCGTGGTGGCGTCGTTCAGCCGGGCCGCCGAGGCAGCAGGCGTGGCCGTGATCACCGGCGACACCAAGGTGGTTGAGAAGGGCAAAGGCGATGGCCTGTTCATCAACACCTCGGGAATCGGCCGCGTCCCGGCCGGCATCAATATGTCCGCCGACCAGGCGCGTCCGGGCGACGTCATCATTCTCAGTGGATCGATTGGCGAGCACGGCATCGCGATTCTCTCGCAGCGCGAGGGGTTGGAATTTGAAAGTCCCGTCGTCAGCGATTCGGCGGCCCTGAACTCGTTGGTGGCGGCCATGCTGGCGGCGAGCCCGGCCATTCGCTGCATGCGCGACCCCACACGCGGCGGGCTTTCGAGCACGCTGAATGAAATCGCTGGCCGGTCACGCGTGGGCATGGAACTGGAAGAATCCGCGATTCCGGTGCAGGAATCGGTGCGGGGTGCTTGCGAACTGCTGGGGCTCGATCCGCTGTACGTCGCGAACGAGGGGAAGCTCGTCGCGATCGTCGATCGCGCGTATGCTGATCGCATCCTGGCTGCCATGCGAGCCCACCCGCTGGGTGCGAAGGCGGCCATCGTCGGCCGGGTGACTGAAGCGAATCCCGGCCTTGTGACCCTCCGCACCTCGCTCGGAACCACCCGCATTGTGGATATGCTCTCGGGCGACCAGCTTCCGCGTATTTGCTAGTGTTGCGTCTGGAAATTGCGTTTACCGTAGCGCCGCCCTTTAGGGCGGCACATGCCGGGCTAATGCCCGGTGCTGCAAGGCATTGAGATGCGCCACATCCGTGAACCAAACGCCATACTAGCCTGACCGCCGATCGTGAAGTGCGATGAGTGCAGGGGAGTGTGACCGTGCACCCCGGTGTGACGCGAAGGTAGATGTCGGCCGTCGGCGGATGGTCGCATGAATTATTATCTTGAAAATTACCAACAAAGGTGCTACAAACCGATCTGATAGCGTTTGCTATACGCAGCGTGTGGCGGCAAGCTGTCCTTCCTCGTGGGGTTTTCTTTTACCTGTCGAACCCGCGATCCTTATGAAAAACAGGGAACCAGGCATTATCGAGAGCGATGTTCGCCCGCCGCGCGCGTCGCTATCGTCGTGGGTTGCTGCAACCGGCGCCAAAGCGGCAAGTGGATCAGTGCGCTCCGGCCTCGTCTGCGCAAAAAACGACGGACAAAGCCGGAATGTCCTTTGAAATCAACAATGCCGGCTGATTTCCCTCGCCCACTTGCGCATCGCAGGCTTGGCTTCGAAGCCTTCATTAGGCTCCAACAAACGTCAAGAATGCTGATCGGTCCGGAAATGTTGTTGAAAACAAAGGACAATATGAAAATGACGGCGCCACGCCATGCATGAACTGAGCATTGCCAGCGAGATTCTGGACACCGTGCGCAAGGAGATGGAAAGCCGGCCGGGAGCGCACGCACGAAAGGTGGGAGTCCGCGTCGGGGCCGTGTCGGGCGTTGTTCCCGATGCGCTCAGCTTTGGGTTTGAAGCCTTGGTGCGGGGCACGGACCTTGAACCGCTCACGCTCGAAATCGAATCGCTGCCGCGCCGCCAGCGTTGTCCCGACTGCGATTTCGTTTTTGAGGTCAAGGACGAGAGCACCGCTTGCCCGCGTTGCGCGCGGGAGGATACTGTATTCGTAGGAGGAGACGAGTTAGACCTGGCCTACCTGGAAGTGGAGGAGTGATGGATCGTATTCCAGTTGAAAAGAAGGTCCTGAGTGAAAATGACCGCCTGGCCGCGGGGCTGCGTGAGCGCTTCCGCGAGCATGGGATCTTGTGTCTCAACCTGATCAGTTCGCCCGGGGCCGGGAAGACCTCGTTGCTCGAACGCACTCTGGAACGGTTTCCCCAGACCACGCGCGTGGCCGTTCTTACTGGAGACATTCAGACGGACAACGATGCGCGGCGCCTGGCGCGTTTCGGCTTTCCCGCCCGGCAGATCACCACGGCCGGAGCGTGCCACTTGGACGCCCGCATGGTGGACAAGGCGCTGGCCGATTGGGATCTTGCGAACCTGGACTTGCTGATTATCGAAAACGTCGGCAACCTCGTGTGCCCCACCAGCTACGATCTCGGAGAGGCGGCAAAGATTGTCGTCCTGAGCGTGGCGGAGGGTGAGGACAAACCCGCAAAGTATCCGGGCATTTTCCTCAAGTCTGAATTGCTGGTTCTCAACAAGATCGACCTGCTTCCCTACGTTCCTTTCAACATTGAGAAGGCGCGCGAGTACGCCCGCAACGTGCATCCCGGCATCGAGATCCTGGAGGTTTCTTGCACGAAGGGCACTGGCCTGGATTCCTGGTTGCAATGGATCAAGGACCGCCGCGAGAAGTTCAAGGCGGGGGCGAAACTAGTGGCACGCACGTAATTCGCTTTTGGATGAGAACGCTTCGTGCTGTCATCCTGAGCGCAGCGAAAGACCTCCGTAGTTCGCCTGTATTGCTGACCGCCGCGCAAAATGCAGGGGTCCTTCGCTGCGCTCAGGATGACAGCGTAGAAGGGCCACCTAACCTTGTGAGAGTCCGCAAAGCCATCGAGATTGCCGGGATTGTTCAGGGCGTGGGCTTCCGCCCTTACGTCTTCCGGCTCGCCGCCGAAACCCGCGTGGGTGGCTTCATCACGAATACCGCCGCCGGCGTCTCCATTGAAGTCGAAGGGTCCGAAGACGCCGTGACGGCGTTCCTGAAGCGCCTGCCCGCAGAAACGCCCCCACTTGCGCGCATCACGAGCCTCGCCGTTCGCGACCTTCCCAACAATCACGATGAGGCGTTCCGCATTCTGCCGAGCCGCGCCGGAGAAGCACGCCGTGCGTTGATTTCGCCGGACGTGGCGATTTGCGATGATTGCCGCCGGGAGCTTTTCGATCCCGCGAACCGGCGGTTCCGCTATCCCTTCATCAATTGCACCAACTGCGGCCCGCGTTACACGATCGTGCGCGACATTCCCTACGACCGCGCGAAGACCTCGATGGCCGTTTTCCCCATGTGCCCCGACTGCCAGCGGGAATACTCGGAGCCGCGCGACCGGCGCTTTCACGCGCAGCCCAACGCCTGCTGGAAGTGCGGTCCGCACGTCGAGTTGTGGGACCGTGATGGCCACGCCATCGCGACCGCCGATCCTATCCGGAGCGTTGTGGATCTGCTGGCCACGGGTGAGATTGTGGCGATCAAGGGCCTCGGGGGATTCCACCTCGCGGTGAATGCCGGGAACCAGGCTTCCGTCGAGCGTCTGCGCGAAAGAAAACGGCGCGTGGAAAAACCCTTCGCAGTCATGGCCCCGGACCTTGCTGGTGTTGAGGAGTTCTGTCATCTGGACGAGGCCTCGCGCCGCCTCCTCGAATCACCTGCGCATCCCATCGTGCTCCTTGAGAAGCGGCTGCCGGAACGTCTCGCCGCAGCCGTCGCGCCTTTCAATCGCGACCTGGGAGTCTTTCTTCCCTACACGCCGCTCCATTGCCTCCTTTTCGATGTAGGGGCGAACGGCGTTCGCCCTCGGGCGAGCGCCGGTCGCGCCTACCCGGCTTTGGTGATGACCAGCGGCAACATCTCTGAAGAGCCGATTGCTATCGACAATCAGGAGGCGGTGCAGCGGCTGCACGGCCTCGCGGACCACTTCCTCGTTCACAACCGCGAGATCGTTTTGCGCTCCGATGACTCCGTGGTGCGCGTCGCGGGCGGCCGCGCGCGCCAGGTGCGCCGCTCGCGTGGCTATGTGCCGGCGCCGATTTTCCTGGGCGAGGATCTGCCCCAGGTGCTGGCCGTGGGCGGCGAGCTGAAGAACACGCTCTGTTTCACGCGCGGCCGCGAAGCCTTCCTCAGCCAGCATATCGGCGATCTCGAAAATCTCGAGACCTACCGTTTCTTCGAAGCCACGGTGCAAGGCCTAGCCCGCATTCTCGAAATCACGCCGAAACTGCTCGCTTACGATCTTCACCCGGACTACTTCACGACGCGCTGGGCGCTGGCGCAGGCCGATATCCCTCGCGTGGGCGTACAACACCACCACGCCCACATCGCGAGCTGCATGGCCGAAAATCACCTGGAAGGCCGTGTCCTCGGCTTCGCGCTTGACGGCACGGGCTACGGCCTGGATGGAAACGTTTGGGGCGGGGAACTGCTCGCCGCGGACTATCGCGATTTTGAGCGTCTCGCGCACCTGGATTACGTCCGCATGCCCGGCGGGCCGGCGGCTGTTGTTGAGCCGTGGCGCATGGCCGTTAGCTACCTGTTCCATCATTTCGGCAGGGACCTTTGGAACCTCGATATTCCCTTCACGCGCGGGCTCGACCGCCGGCGGGCCGAGACACTTCTAAAGTTGAGCGAAGGCGGGACGAACTCACCGCTGACATCGAGCACCGGGCGGCTATTCGATGCCGTAGCGGCACTCGCGGGCGTCCGGGGAAAAGTCAATTATGAGGCTCAGGCGGCCATAGAATTCGAAGCGGCCATCGAGAAGTCTGCTTCTGAAGATACGGGCTACCCGTTTGCCCTTCACGAAGACGGACCCGGTTGGGTGATCGGTACGCGGCCGATGTTCCAAGCGTTAGTCGAGGACCTTCGCGATCAGGCGCTGCCGGGCCGCATTAGCCGGCGGTTCCATTTGGGTTTTGTCGAGGTGCTGGCGCAGGCGGCCGAGTTGGCGCGCGCGCGCACGGGGATCGAGCGCGTCTGCTTGAGCGGCGGCTCGTTCCAGAACGTCTTCCTGGTTCAACATCTGTCGGCGCGGCTGGAAAGCGCGGCGTTCCACGTGTTCACGCACGCCGACGTTCCCTCCGGAGACGGAGGGCTGAGCCTGGGGCAGGCGCTAGTGGCCGCGCATCGCGGCCCGGGACGGTAGGGACGCACGGCCGTGCGCCCCTGCCGCTACCGCAAACGGTGCGTTCAATATCCTCGGGTGGCGCGGTATGGAGGTGGTGGTTCACGCCGCGCCTAATGTCCACAGAGAGAATAGACACGCAGGCATTACTTTCCGAAGTGGAAGACCACGCCGGCCGAGTATTCCAGGTCATGGGCAGCGCCGCTGACCGGGAAGACGGCGCCGCCGGTTGAGGAACTGGCCGGCAGGCCGTAATTGGGTGAGCCGGTGAGGTGGTCCCGGACGTCAAAGCGCAGACCCACCCAGCGGATCAGCTTCAGTTCGACGCCGCCGCCGTAGTTGAAGCCGAGCTTGTTGGCGGGATTCAGCGCGGTGTCCGCGACGTTGTTAAAGCCGGGTGACGTAGCATGGGCGGCCGCGTTCCCCACCGGAGAGAACCGGTCGTATTCCAGACCCGCCAGCACGTAGGGGCGGAGATGGAAGAAGGACTTCGGAGAATGGACCACGAAGTCGCCGCTCAACCGCTGGTTGCGGGTGTTGAAGCCGGTTTCGGTGTTGGTTCCGAGATCCGTCACCGCGAGGTTGTTTCGGCCATAGCCGTAGGAGCCCTCCAGGCCGAAGAACTTGAACAAGGGAACCTCTGCACCTACCGTGAATTGCCCGCCGTTCTTGTAGGTCGAACGGAAGTCGCCCGTTGAGACGGTGTAGTTGTTCTTATCGAACAGCGAAGAACCGCCGCCCATCACAAAAACGTTGTAGCCCTGAGCGTGCAAGGCGGTCGAACCTAATCCGAGCGTGAGGGCCAGTAGCCCCGCTAGCCACAGTCTTCGAACGTTCATCTTGTACCTCCCCATTGAAAACAAAGTTAGTAGTTCTTCTCTCCGCGAGCAGACACACCTCTCCCTGAGGCGCATGAAGAGATCAGTTCTTCAGCACCTGCGCAGACCCCAGGGGAGGGCGGCACACAACACCTCACCCGAATCCGGCCTGTTGTAGGGATGAAGACAATAGACGAGGGCCGCTCGTGCGCGGGTACAGATTTCCTGCGAGCCTGCGCCTTTGAGCAGTGGAATCAGGCGGGCTCGCAGCGTCTACTGCCATCCGGACGCTTGCGTTCTGCTCCTTCGATTTGATGCATGACCCGTGGCCAGGGGTTGGTCACGGCGAGCAATGGATCGCGAAAGACTGAGAAGTAGGCACGAGAAGCAAGGCTGCGTGACCCGGGGCGAATGGAAGCTACTCGATTGACTTATGGAACCGCAGCACGCTGACAGTCAACAGCAGTGCGGCAAACCCCGCTAGGGTCACGATCTGCGGCCAGAGCACGTCGAACCCCACGCCCTTCAGGTAAACGGCGCGCAGCACCACCATGATGTGGCGAAGCGGATTGGCATAGCTGAGCGTCTGCATGAAGGGCGGCATGCTGGCGATGGGCGTGCCGAATCCGGAAAGCGTGATCATGGGCATGTTGAAGAAGAAGGCGGAAATCATTGCCTGTTGTTGGGTCTTGGCGAAGGTGGAAAGCAGCAGTCCCAGCCCCAACCCCGAGAGGATGAAGGCGATCAATCCGGCAGCCAGTACGCCGATGTGCCCGCGGAAAGGTACGCCAAACCAAAACGTGCCGATCACGGCCACCATGGCGGCATCCAGGCAGCCGATGAGGAAGAAGGGAACGGTCTTGCCCAGGATGAACTCCCAGCGGCGAATGGGCGTCACCATGATCTGTTCCAGCGTGCCGATCTCCCGTTCGCGCACCACGGCGAAGCCCGTCAGCATCATGACGAGGATTAGCATGATATTGCCGATCACGCCCGGCACGAAATACCACTGGCTATCGAGTCCCTCGTTGAACCAGGGCCGCGCCTCCAGACTTACTTGGGGCAGAAAGGTGGCCTGTTGCGGCGACACGCGGTAGATGCGATCGAGCTGGTAGGTGCGGCTGAAGTTCGCGCCGATCTGGTTGACGTACCCCAGCGCCACCAGCGCGGTGTTGGAATTGGATGAGTCCACGACCACCTGGACCGCGGCTCCCTGGCCGTTCCGCAAGCGCTGCGCAAATCCCGAATCGATCTCCAGGGCGGCCAGGAAATCGCCGCGGTCGATGCCTTCGCGCAGTTCCGCGCGGCGCTGGGCACGCGCCACAACGTGGAAATAGGGGCTGTTCGAAAAATGGGAAATCAGTTCCCGGCTTTCTTGAGTATTGTCGAGATCCACGACGGCGAGCCTGACATTCTTCACATCCAGCGTGGCTGCGTAGCCGAAGACCAGCATCTGAATGATCGGCGGACTGATCAGGAGCATACGCGTGTGCGGGTCGCGCAAAGTCTGGATAAGCTCCTTCTTTACCAGATGCGCGATTCGCCGGAGAGAGGAGAAAAAGCTCATCCCAGCCTCTTTTTGAAGGCACGCGTTGCGAGCGTAATCAAGATGGCCGCAATGATGGCCAAAGAAATTACGTCACCCAGCATGAGCCGCACCGGCGTGCCTTTCAGGAATACACTTCGTAGGATTGAGACGTAATACCGCGCCGGCATGATGCGCGTCAGCCACTGTACCGCCGGGGGCATCTGATCGATCGGGAAGATGAAACCCGAAAGCAGAAAAGTCGGCAACAGCGTGGACAGGAGACCCATTTGGCTTGCGCCAAGTTGCGTCTTACCGATGACCGAGAAGAAATACCCGAGTGCGAGCACCGTGATCAGGAAAAGCGCCGAGCAAACGAACAGCACCCACCAACTTCCTCGAAATGGCACGTTGAACCACCACACGGCCACGGCCGTGCAAAGCGCGGTGTCGATCATGCCGATCACGAAGTAGGGCACCAGCTTTCCAATCTCGATCTCCAGCTTCCGCACGGGAGTGGCGATGAGTTGCTCCATGGTGCCGCGTTCCCACTCCCGTGCGATCGTCAGGGACGTCAGGAACGCTCCGACGACGGCCATCACCATGGCCACAACTCCCGGGACGATGTTCGCCATGCTTTCCAGGTCTTCGTTGAACCAGGTGCGCGGCTGGAAGCTGATGTTGGGGGCACGCGGGGGCAGGCCATTGCGCCGCTGCCAGTCGATCTGCACGCTGGCGGAATAGGCTTGCACGATACTCTGTGCGTACGCGGTGCCGATATTGGCCGTGTTGCTGTCACTGGCGTCGAGAAGAGCCTGCACGCTGGCTTGGTCCGACGAGTGGATGGTCTCCGCGAACTGTGGCGGCACCACGACGGCCACGGTACACACACCGTGGTCGATGTTCGAGACGACATCACGGTAGTTGTCGGCGACATGGACGATTCGGAAATAGTCTGTCGCCTGGAAGTGCTTCAGCAGGTCTTGACTATCCTGGGTTCCGTCCCGGTCGTAAACGCACAGCGGAACATGGCGGATGTCGAGGTTTACGCCATAGCCATAAATGATGAGCTGGAGCAAGGGCATGCCAATGATGACCAGCAGGCTGAAGGGATCACGCCAGACTTGGATCAGCTCCTTGCGCATCATGGCCCAGATGCGGCGGGCGCTCATGCTCTCCTCCCCGCTTTTGTCTCCCGCGCCGCTGTGAGCGCCACAAAGACGTCTTCCAGCGTGGGAGAAATCTGCTCGATCCTCCCCGCGTGGAGGCCTTGCCCCGTAAGCACTTCTCGCAGCTTGGGCAGCGCCGCATGCGCATCGGACACGACCGCGTGGATGCTGTTTCCGAACACCGCCGCGTCCAGCACTTCCGGGCAGCCGCTCACGGCTTCCACCCCCGGTCCCAAGGGCTCGCACTCGACCAGCAGAAGCTCGCCCTTCATATGCTGTGTCTTCAGTTCCGTGGGCGTTCCCATCGCCACGATCTTTCCCCGGTCGATCAACACCAGGCGATTGCAGTACTCGGCCTCGTCCATGTAATGCGTGGTGACGAACACCGTGATGCCCTCGCCGGCCATCTGTTGGATCAGGTTCCAGAACTGCCGCCGGGAGACGGGATCAACGCCTGAAGTGGGCTCATCGAGGAAGATGATTGGAGGGCGATGCAGCACGGCACACCCCAGCGCCAGCCGCTGTTTCCAGCCGACGGCCAGTTCGCTGGTGGTGGATTGCTCCCGGCCTTCGAGTCCCGCCATATGCAGCGCCCAGCGGAGACGTTCGGGGACATCTTTCGCCGGCACGCTGTAGAGGCCTGCGAAGAAGCGCAAATTCTCAATCACGCGCAGGTCGTTATAGAGCGAGAACTTCTGCGACATGTAGCCGATCTGCTGGCGCACCGCTTCGGGGTCGCGTGTGACGTCGAGCCCCGCGACACGCGCGTGGCCCGAGGTCGGACTCAGCAGACCACAGAGGATTCGGATCGTGGTGGACTTGCCCGCGCCGTTCGGCCCCAAGAAGCCGAAAATCTCGCCACGGCGCGCTTCGAAGCTGATACTGTTGACGGCCACGAAGGACCCGAAGCGCTTGGTCAGCTTTTCAACGATGACGGAATATTCACTATCATTCATACGGGTTTCGTTTCTGCGCCATCACGCGTCTCACTTTCCACCGCGGAAACAAAAAGGTCTTCAATGCTGGGTACGGCAGCCTCGATCTTCTCGTACGGGACTGCCGCGGATTTCAGGCGTTCGGTGAGGTCCGGAAGCCGTCGTGCTGCCTCATCAACGAACAGGTGAACCCGATCGCCCACGAGCAGCGTGCTTCGCACGCCCGGCGCCCCCGCGACCGCCTCCCGGACCCGAGCGGGTTGCGGGGCATAGACCACCAAGATCTCTCCTGGGAACTGCTTCTTCAGGTTTTCGGGGCGATCCGAAAAGAGCATGCGGCCCTGATGGAGGAGCCCGACGCGGTGGCAGCGCTCGGCTTCATCGAGGTACGACGTGGAAATGAGAATGGCGACCCCTTCCGCGATCAGCGAGTACAAGATCCGCCAGAAGTCCCTTCGAGACACAGGATCGACGCCGTTTGTGGGCTCATCGAGAAGCAGTACCCGCGGAGTGTGGATGAGGGCACAGACGAGACCCAGCTTCTGCTTCATGCCCCCCGAGAGATTTCCGGCAAAACGCTTGCGGAACTCCGCCAAGCCTGCCGCGGCCAGCAAATCCTGGGAGCGCTTCTGGCGCTGCTTTCGTGGAACCCCGAAAAGGTCTGCGTAGAAGCGGATGTTCTCGTCCACGGTCAAGTCTTCGTAAAGACCAAAGCGCTGCGACATGTAACTGAGGTGCAGCTTGGCGCCTTCGGGATCGCGGACGGCGTCGCATCCTGCTACCATCGCGGAGCCGGAATCGGCTGCGAGCACGCCCGCCAGGATCCGCAACGTGGTGGTCTTGCCCGCACCGTCCGGGCCGACCAAGCCGAAGATTTCACCTTGGTGAACATCGAAGCTCAGTTTGTTGACGGCTCGCACTTCACCAAACCGTTTGCTCAACTCCGATACGATGATGGAAAGCGTTGAATCCATCGGTTTGTCTACTGGAATTGAATGTAAGCATCGGCCGGCATTCCCGGCTTCAATTCATGGTTTGGATTCTCGACATCGACCTTGAGGCGGTAAACCAACGTAACTCGCTCCTTTTCCGTCTGGACGCTTTTGGGAGTGAACTCCGCCTCCGAAGAGATGAGGGAGATTTTGCCGTGATAGGTCTTGTTGGGATAAGTGTCAGTCCGCACGTCCACGGCCTGGTCCCAGTGTACTTTCCCGAGGTCGGTTTCCGGGACGTACACCCGTACCCAAAGGTGATCGAGGTCGGCGAGGGTCACAACCGGTGTGCCCGGTACGACGACCTCACCTAATTCCGCCTGGCGGGTTAGCACCACGCCGTCAAAGGGAGCGCGAAGCACCGTGTAGGCAAGGCGGATACGCGACATGTCCAGGTTTTGTAGCGCCTGATGAACGTTGGCGCGATCCAGCGCCAGCTCCTCCCGGCGCGTCCCTTCCACCAATTCGTCGTAGACCTGTTGCGCCCGGTCATAGGTTGCCTGCGCGCGGGTTACGCCAGTGGCTGCTTGGTCACGGGTCTGGCCGGGGATTTCGTCCTTTTGATAAAGGGCTTCGTACCGCGCCAAGTCTTTCTTCTTCTGCTCGAGGTCGGCTTCGGCATCCAGAACGGCTTGGCGGCCGGCTTCGATGTCCTGCCGGCGGCTGCCGGCAAGGCCAAGGTCGAGTTGCCGATGCCGGACGGCGGTGGCGGCTTGGTCGGCAGCGACCTGTTGGCGGTAGTCGTCACTGTCCAGGCGGGCGATGAGCTCTCCGGACTTAAGGCTCATGCCTTCGTCCACCGGCAGAGCGACGATGCGGCCCGTCACCTTGAAACTCACCTGGCTTTCGTGCGCCTCAATGTTACCGGAGAGTTTCAGCAGGTTTTCTACGGGACGCTTGCGGAACCATTGCGGATGCAAATAGACAACTGCGCCGCCAATGGCCAACAGCAAGAGGAGCGGAAGCAGGCGTTTCATGACGGTGTCACCTCTTTTCGAACATCGTGGCGGCGGCCCTTGTCGCCGCGCCCAGGCGGCCAGGGGCCGCGCCGCTAGCCCATCCTTCAGGGCTCGCTCAAATAGACCGTGTAGTTCGTTTCAGTTCCTCCCAGTGCGCGCGCCAGGGCCACGGCGGCGTCGGCGTGCTGTGCCAGTGCGATGATGCGGTCATCCTGCGCGCTCGCGAGGGTGTCCTGGGCTTGGATCACTTCAATGTTGTCCGAGACGCCGTTGCGGAAACGGTCCTGCGCGAGTTCCAGCTCCCGCTCCGCCAGGTTGAGGGCGTTTTCGGTGACGGCCACTTGATTCTCGGCAGATTCAAGATCGAGTAGCGCTTTGCGCAGGTCCTGCTCGATTTGGCGTCCGAGGTCGTCGATCTGCTCGTCCAGGCGCCGCATGCGGCTCGAGATTTCTTTCTGTTCGCCGGTACGGTCACGGTCGAAGAAAGTGAAAGTGAGCGTGCCTTGGACTTCTCCCGTTGCCGCGAGCGACCCCAAGCCAGGTCCGATTGCCCCGTAGTCTCCATTGACTGAGAAGGTGGGCAGATACCGTGCCCGCCAAGCTTTGTGCTGCTCGGTAAGGGAATCCCGTTCTGCGGCGAGCGCGCGGTAGTCGGATCGTGCCTGGAGCGCTTGGGGAAGCACGGCTGTCACATCCACCGCTTCGGTGTGGTGAAACTTCAATTCATCAGTTAGCTCCAGCGGCGTGCCAGGGCTTAGGCCAAGGAAGTGTGCCAGAGACAAAAGGGAGGTTTCGTAGGTGTTGCGGTCGGCCAGCAGCGTGTGCCGGTCACGCTCCAATTGCACCTGAGCGCGAACCACATCTACCGCCGTCGCCAGCCCTTGAGCTCGCTGGTCGCGGGCCAGTTTTTCCAAGGCCGCGGAGGTCTTGATGCGAGATTCCGCAGCCTGCACCTCGGCCGCTGCGGCTTGCCCGTCCAGGTACAATCCGGCGGCTTGCCGGATCACCAAGTCCCGCGCGTCCTGGTAATTGAGTTTCGCCTGGTCCAACGACCTTTGCGTGGCCTTCCAGTTATGATAAGCACGGCGGTCAATCAGCGACTGCGTTGCCGAAACGCGAAAGTCGTAACGGGAGAAACCCACCACCGAGGGCGCTTCTGGAAGGGTAATACCCATAGCGGCCAAGTCAACATTTTGGCGGTTGGCGAGCGCGTCGCCTGAAACCTTGGGGAAGAGAGAAGCCTTGCTCCGTTCACTGGTGCCTTCCTGTTCAGAGACGCGCGTGCCGGCCACTCGCACGCTGAGGTTCTTCTTGAGGGCGAGGGCAATGACATCCCTAAGAGTCAGCCGCTGCGGCGCCACTTGTTGTCCCCGCGCGCCAACTGTTCCAGACAGCACCACTCCGATGAGTAGCACAATTCGCAAGGGATTTCCGCGCATGGCCTCCTCCTCTACGCTCCACCGTCTCTTGCCGGGACGTCCCGAGATTGCAAACTCGATAGAACCAGTTCCACATGGGCCTTCATGTAGGCATCCAGGTCAAGGTGATGGCGCTCGCCAAGCAGCAACCTCCAGATCATGGCCAGCACTCCAGGCGCCGCCAGTATTTGGGGGAATTCCGTAGCCTGGGTCCTGCGAAACTCGCCGGAATCAATGCCTCGTTTGAGGACGGTGCGTACCGCCTTGATGCCCGGTGCGATGATCTCCCGGTGATAAATCTCCGCGAGCTGAGGAAACTTGGTGCCTTCGGAGATCAACATACGAATAATGGACCGCGCCTTATCGTTCCGGACGACTTGGGAGTACATCCGCGCGACCAGTTCGCGCAGAAGTTCGGACGCCGTCCCGCGGAAATCCCCAACTACGGAATCGAACCTTTTTTGAATCAGGCTGCGCGCCACCGCGCGGAAGAGCTGTTCCTTGTCCTTGAAATAGAGGTAGATCGTTCCCTTGGCGATTCCCGCTTGGCGCGCGACGTCGTCCAGGCGGGCCTCAGCGTAGCCCTTGACAGCAAACACTTGGAAGGCCGCTTCCAGGATCTGGTCGCGCCGTTGGGCCTTGTGTGCACGCGCGTTCCGGGGAATGATTGTCTTCTTACGCTGCCCTGATTTGTTCAACTTTTGGCCTCACACATAGTGACTGAACAGTCAGTCATTATTCCGTCCATCGAAAGGATACCGGAACGCGCGACGCCTGTCAATGGCGTTGGTGCACTCTTTGTTTTGCGTGTGGGGTAGTGCGGGGAGCGGTTTCTCGCTCGCATGCGTTGTGGGGGCGGAGTGAAACATGCTAATGTTTAAGGTGAAAACAGAGGCGACGATGACAGAGAAATGCGAGTTGGGGTGTGCGTTCCCGGTTGGGAACGCCAGGTGTTTGTCTCTCCAAGGATCCTGGATCACGAAGAAAGGATGGCGGGAATGAAACGACAAGTGTACTCAAAACGTCTTACGGTTTCGCTTCTCTTCTTCATGACGCTGGCCTGCCAACTGGCTGTGGCTCAGACGTTTCAGGGCAGCGTAGCGGGCAGGATCAGTGATCCTCTTGATGCCGTGATCCCGGGCGCTGTGGTGACTATCGCCGACGAGGCAAAGGGCCTCTCTCGAAGTGTGACTACCGGCAGCGATGGCGCGTACGAGATTCCCCTGCTGCCTCCTGGACGGTACCGTTTGAGAGCTCAGAAAGAGGGGTTCGTCAAGACCACCGGGAGCCCTTTCACGCTTCTAGTCAATCAGCACCTTCGCATGGATATGACTTTGCAGGTGGGTCCGCAGGCGACCACGATTACCGTGGAAGGCAGCCCGGCCACGGTGGAGAGCCAGACCTCATCTGTGGGCACCACGATTGACGAGCAGAAGGTTACGGAAGTTCCCCTGAACGGCCGGAATTTTCTGGAATTGGCTCTGCTCGTTCCTGGCGTAACTCCTGGAACGGCGGGCACCCACATCAGTTCCCGAGGTGGTGCCATCAACGTGAATGGGATGCGCGACTCGATGAATTCCTATTGGCTGGACGGCCTGGATGATACCTCGGTGGGAGTTGGTCAGTACACGGTGGCTCCGCCCCTTGACTCCGTGCAGGAGTTCCGTATGGAGACGGGTGTTTTCGAGGCCAAGTTCGGCGCGCACGCCGGTGCCGAAGTCAACATGGTGACCAAGTCGGGAACCAACGATTTACATGGCAGCGTCTATGAATACGCCCGTAACACGCACTTCGACGCGCGCAACTTCTTTGATCCTTCAGTGCCGCCCATGCACCGCAATCAGTTTGGCGGGACGCTCGGCGGCCCTGCGGTGGTGCCGGGGCTTTACGATGGGCACGATCGCACGTTCTTCTTTCTTGCCTACGAAGGCACCCGTGAGCATCGTGGGTTTTATGACAACTTCCTCGTTCCGACTACCGCAGAGCGCCAGGGCGACTTCACCGATCTTCTGAATCCTGAATGCTCCACGCAGACGATCCTTCTTAATCCGGTAGCATTGATGCAGGGGCAGCCGCAGTCGTTTACGAACGTCAATCAGGTGTTGTCCCAGGCGGACCCGGTCGGGCAGGCTTTGGTAAGCCAGTACCCTCAGCCCAACGTTGCCAGCGCTTCCTGTGGGGCCGCCAATTACACAGCTTTGGTGAACCGGCAAGTGAATTACGATACCGCGACGGGGCGAGTTGACCACCAATTCAACAGCAAGGATTCCATGTTTGTCCGGTACAGCCTGAACCTCGACCGGGAATTCTGGCCTACGGGGACTGTTCCCGAAAGCACCACAACGCTACCAGGATACGGCCGCTTTTCCCGCAACTCTTACCAGATGGCGGGCCTGGACTGGACCCACATTTTCAATCCCAAGCTCGTCAATGAACTCAAGCTGGGTTACAACCGCTGGCAGCTTCACGAGGTTAACCAGGACTTGGGTAGCACCTTTGCCGAACGTCTCGGAATCACCGGTGTCATGAACATTGGCTCGGTTTCTGCCGGTGTCCCCAATATGAACTTCTCGGGATACGCGGGCGCGGGGGCTGACGAAACCACTCCCCAAAGCGGGGCCGTAAACACCTTCCAAGTCGGCGACACCCTGACGCATGTGGTCGGGTCGCATACGCTGAGCTATGGCGCCGACGTGCGCCTGGTCCGGCGAGGGAATTTCTCCCTCGACAACATCATCCGGGGAGAATTCGACTTTACGGGGTTCCTGACGGGCGGCTTGGGCCAAGTCGCGGCGTCGGATTTGGGCTGCCCCACTTGCACACTCGGGAACAGCGTTGCCGACGCATTGTTGGGCCTTCCCCAATATTGGCTGAATGGGTTTCAGGAGTACATTTCCGGCGCCTTCGGTGAAAACGACTTCTTTGTCCAGGATGACTGGCGTGTCCGTCCCCATCTGACCGTGAACGTCGGCTTGCGCTACGAGTACAAGAGCCTGGTCACCGAAAGGTCGAACGGATTTTCCAACTTTGATTTCAGCAATGGGAACCTCATGGTGGCCGGGACCAGTGCGGCGGCGCTGTGGAGCTTCAATCCCAGCATCAACCCGCTCACTGGGCAGTACCAAATCAGCCCGGCACCTTGTACGGCTCAAACTTGTAGCCAGCAAACGATCAACTTGGGCAGCACGGCGCGCAACCGCTCGCTCCAATATCCCGATCGAAATAACTTCGCGCCGCGCATCGGCGTGGCCTGGCAACCCTTTAAGAGTTCCAAGACCGTGTTGCGGGCTGGCTATGGTGTTTTCTACGATCAGACTTTCGGCGACGTCTATTTCCAGAAGGCGGCAAACCCGCCCTTTGTCCAGATTCAAGAGGGTAACTCCCCCGCTGTGCTGGAGGAGTGCTTCGTGGCTGGGCAGTGCTCTTTCGAGCCGGGGAGCGGGCAGATCATCCAGAACGCCCTGTCTGGAATTGTCGGTTCGGTTTATCCCACGATGAGCCCCTTCGAGTTGCATTTCCGCAACGCTCTCATCCAAGAGTGGACCGTGGATGTGCAGCAACAGGTTGGGGCATCCTGGCTCTTCGACTTGGGCTACGTCGGAACACGCGGGCTGCGGCTCGTGCAGGAGACCGATCCCAACCAATCTATGAATCTATCCGTGGTACCCGCCGCCGACGCCGAGGCCACGCTTGCGGCGTGTCGAAGCGTGAACGGCTGCTCGCGGCCGTATCCCTATCTCTCCAGCTTTTCGTACACGCAGTCCTCGGGCAGTTCTATTTACAACTCCTTCCAGGCCAAGGTTGAAAGGAGAATGTCCAAGGGACTGTCGCTTCTCGCCGCCTACACTTATTCAAAGTCCATCGACACCACTTCAGGTCCTTTCAGCGACACTCGCAACGCCAACTTTCCCCAGAACTCCTACGACGTGGCGGCGGAGAAGGCCGTGTCCGATTTCAATGTTCCTCACCGTTTGTCGATTGCCTATCTCTGGGCCATGCCGTTTGGCTCGACGGTGGCGAAGCTCGATAACCGTAGCCTGAACCACGTGATTGAAGGCTGGGAAGTGGGCAGTGTCCTCACCATCCAATCGGGTCCGCCGTTCACCCCCTTCGTCAGCGGAGGCGTCAGCGGCGCCGACGAGGTGCAGATCACCGGTACCGGAAACGACACGGACCGTCCGAACGTCGTGAGTACTTCCTTCTATCCGTCGAAGCAAACCCCGCAGCAGTGGGTGACGGCCTCGGCCTTCAGCACTCCGAGCGCTTTTACCTTCGGTAATGCGGGACGCAACATCTTGCGGGGGCCGGGACTAGGAAGCTGCGATTTCACCATCCACCGCGACTTCCGCCTCGCCGAATCGAGCCGGCTCCAGTTCCGCGCTGAGATGTTCAACCTTTTCAACCGGGCGAACTTCGACATTCCCCAGCGCAACCTTGCCGCCTCAAGCTTCGGCCAGATCTTTAACACTATTCAGCCCGTGGCGGGCCTTGCTTCCGGCGGGCCTGGCGAGCCGCGGGAACTCCAGTTGGGTTTGTGGCTGACCTGGTAGTGCCGGGACGTTTGTCCTCCTGGTGGGACATCTGGAGTTTACGATTGCTGATTCTTGTCGCGCCACGCCCATGTGCGCCGGGGCGTGGCTGCGGCAAGTGTACGTCCACCTTCCAGCCGACACCCTCCTTGAACCACGTGAAATGGGTAGCGTCCTCCCCTACCAACGCTGTTTGAGAAAGCGCCGACGTGTAGTACCCTTGCGGTTCTGGTCCCTTTGCTTGGGGCCGCGCTGAACCTTCGAACAAGCCAAGTCTTTGCGAAGTGCTTGATCTGGCTCCTTTCGGGAGGTTTCTATGTGGTTGATAGTGAAACCCAGCATTCTCAGAACGGGCATCATCTTCGGAGTCCTTTTGATTGTGCCGGTGCCGGCACCAGCCCAGCAAGTCACCGTGGATGCTGATCCGTCGCATGTGGCGAACACCTTCAGCCCTTTTCGCGCTTTGGGCGCGGCCATCGACCGCTTGCCAACCGGAACCGCGGACCGGCTGCTGACCGATCCGGTTCTCAAAGAAATCTTAGGTGCGGGATGGCAGACCGTTACCTATCGGCAAAACACCGAACTGATGGTGGAGGCTTGGCATTGGAATCCGAGCGGCACTTGGAGCAATGCGGCGAAGCAGGAAGGCTACTTCACCGGCAGCGCGGAGCCCGCCGAGATGATTCGCCATTCCTGGGCCTACCCGCTTCCCCATCGGGGCTGCAGCCGCGGGGATGGCAATGGCTGGTCGCGGTTGACCGACGGCGACCTGAAATCGTATTGGAAGAGCAATCCCTACCTGACGCGGGACTTCACCGGTGAGGATGATTCGTTGCATCCGCAGTGGGTGATGGTGGACCTGGGGCGGAAGGTGGACCTCAACGCCATCCGCATCGCCTGGGCCGATCCTTACGCGCGGCGCTACTCGGTGCAGTTCTGGACCGGCGAGGAAGAGCCCTTCTACGACGGCACAACCAAGGGCGCGTGGCAGACGTTCCCTCTCGGCAGAATCAGCGAGGGCAAGGGTGGGACGGCCACGCTCAAGCTGGTCTCCTGGATGATCCCCGTGCGGTACCTGCGCATCTGGATGACGGAGTCCTCGAACACCTGCGACACGCACGGACCGGACGACAAGCGGAATTGCGTGGGCTACGCCATCAACGAGCTTTATGCTGGCACGCTGGGGGCCGATGGGCAGTTTACGGACGTCGTCAAGCATTTGCCCAGCCGCGATCAAACCGTTACCTGGCCCTCCTCAGTGGATCCCTGGCACGCGGCATCAGACTTGAATGAATCGCGGGGCGACCAGGTGGGTTTCGATTTCTTCTTCAACTGCGGCGTCACACGCGGACTGCCCACCATGGTTCCCATCGCCATGTTGTATAGCACTCCCGACGATGCAGCCGCGGAGAGCGCTTATCTCTACAAGCGCGGCTATCCGATCTCCGGGATCGAGATGGGCGAGGAGGCAGACGGGCAGCACATGCTTCCTGAGGACTACGGAACGCTGTACCTGCAATTCGCGGCGGCAATCCATCGCCTTGTGCCCGAAGCGAAGCTCGGAGGCCCACCCTTCGAGGGGACGGACGGCGACGTCGAGGTCTGGCCAGACGCAGCGGGCAAGGTCTCCTGGCTGGGCCGGTTCGTGGATTACCTCCGCGCGCATGGGCGCCTGGATGATTTCACGTTCTTCTCTTTCGAACACTATCCTCTGATGGACAGGGAGCATCACCTGGCCTGGAGCGACCTTTATCCTGAGCCGGAGCGCGTCAACCACGTCGTGCAAGTCTGGAAAGACAATGGCCTGCCGCCTGGCGTGCCGTTCTTCATGACCGAAGGAAACATGACGGGCGGGGGCGAGCGGCCCGACATGATGGGCGCCCTCTGGCTGGCCGACTACGTAGGTTCGATGATGACTGCCGGCGCCGCCGGCACGTTCTTCTTCCACTACATGCCGGTGGCTGGGCACTCCCGCGGGTTCCTCCTGCTTGATAAGGATTACCACGTCAAGACCTATCCGCCTCAGTATATTGCGACGCAGGTAATTACCAAGGAATGGGTTGAACCCGTCGACGAGGCTCACCGGCTGTTCCGCGCTGCGAGCGACGTGAAAGATGACAAGGGCAATGTGCTGGTCACTGCCTACGCGGTCGAGCGGCCCGACGGGCAGTGGGCACTCTTGCTCGTTAACCGCGACCACGATAACCCTCGCACCGTCAAAGCTATTTTCCGGGAAGGGAACTCGGTTCGGCAGTTTACGGGCCCCGTGGAACGGATCTCGTTTGGAGATGCCGAATACCAGTGGCATCCGGAAGGCAGAGGCGGGCATGCCAAGCCTGACGGCCCGCCGTCGAGATCATCGGTCACAGGACATCCCGGTGCGACGTACGAGCTTCCGAAGGCATCCATCACGGTGCTCCGCGGCCGGATTGAGTGACGCCAGCTTGCTCCGCGACAGGTTCGGCGGTGCGTCCCTCTTTGAAGGCACGTACGCCTGTCCCTGGCGCGCTGACCGGCCGTGTGGGCGCAGGACATAGAGGTTGGAGCCGCCGCCCTTTCACAAGTAGGCGTCCCGCCCGCCGTGGCGCGGAACCAGGGGAACCTCACGGGAGCGTCCTAACGGCGGGGCTGAAGCCCCGCCCTTCCCCAACACCGGTGAGAAATCCGGGCTAAAGGCGGCGCTACTTGGCTGCGCGCGCGACGCCTACGGCTCATTTCCCAGCTTCTGTGTTACACACCCGGCGGGGGCCTCGCGCTGGCGTCTCGGCAGGGGGGCGCGACGGGGTTCCCTGATCTTTCCCTTGTTGGGGGTGGTTGTCGGCGTGTACGTTTGGATGAGTTTGACGAATAAGGCGGAGGTAGGGGGATCTGTGTGTCTGGGTTTGGGTGTGATTTACCTCATCAGGCGTAACGGAGGATGCCGCAACCCGTCGCGAGCATCGAAAGTCTGAAGGAGTCCGCGTGGCAACAGCGAATTGTAGCGGCGGCCTATGACCGCCGAACGGCGCGCATAGAGCGCCGCTACAGCTTGTGCCAGCAGGTTGTCACGCAGACTGGATGGACTGCCGGTTTCAAACCTCGATCGGGTGCTTATATTTTTTCGGCCGTTGGTTGAAAGCCAGGATCTTCTTTCGCAAGCGAATGGACTTGGGCGTGACTTCCACGAACTCGTCATCAGCGATGAATTCGATGGCCTCTTCCAGGGTGAGGGGACGATAGGGAACCAGCCGAATGGCCTCATCCGCCACGGATGCGCGCATGTTGGTTTGCTTCTTCTCTTTGACGACGTTCACGTCGATGTCGTCCCAACGCGAGTTCTGGCCGATCACCATGCCTTCGTACACGTCGATTCCGGCAGGCACGAACAACTCGCCGCGTTCCTGGAGATTCCAAAGCGCGTAGGCAGTGGTTCGGCCTGTGCGATCGGCAACCAGCGACCCTGTGAGCCGCGTGGGGATGTTGCCTTGCCAATCGATGTAGCCTTCGAATAGCGTGTTCATGACGGCCGTGCCGCGCGTGGCCTTTAGGATGATGCTGCGCAGCCCAATCAGCCCACGTGACGGGATCAGGAATTCGAGACGTACGCGGGCGCCCGTGGCCTCCGCCGTCCCGTGGCTGACAATCTTGCGATTGACCCCCTTGCGCGAACCAATCTCCTGCATCAAGACGCCCACAAATTCCTGAGGAACGTCGATGATGAGCTCTTCGGATGGCTCCTGGAGCTTTCCGTTCACGGTGCGCGTGATGATCTCCGGCTTGCCCACGGCCAGCTCATAGCCTTCCCGCCGCATCATCTCAATCAGAATGGCGAGTTGCAGCTCCCCGCGTCCCATCACTTTGGAGGAGTCGGGAGTATCCATTTCTTCCACGCGAATGGAGACGTTGGTCAACAGCTCCTTGTCGAGCCGGTCGCGCAATTGCCGTGAGGTAACGTAGGTCCCCTCCTGGCCTGCGAAGGGTGAAGTGTTTACAGTGAACACCATGGAGATCGTAGGTTCGTCGATGGGAATGCGCGGAAGCGGGGCGGGGGATTCAACGCTGGTCACGGTCTCGCCGATGGTGATGCCTTCGACGCCGGCGATCGCGACGATATCGCCCACTTCGGCGGCGTCGAGGTCCGTTCGCTCCAGCCCCTCGAATCCGTAAAGCTTGGTAATGCGGGTCGTCTGGAGGCTGCCATCAAGTTTGGCGATGGCCACCTCGTCGCCGCGACGCAGAGTCCCGGAGAAGATGCGGCCCAGCGCCAGCCGCCCGTGATAATCGCTGTAATCCAGGTTAGCAACGAGAAGTTGCAGCGGCGCGCCGGGTTCTCCGGCGGGCGCGGGAATGGCTTGGAGGATAGTTTCAAACAGGGGCTGGAGATTCTGGGAGGCGTCGTCGAGCGAGCGGCGGGCGATGCCGCTTTTCGAGATGCAGTATAGAACCGGGAAGTCGAGCTGGTCTTCCGTGGCGTCGAGATCGATAAACAGGTCGTAGACCTCGTTGAGCACTTCCTGAGGCCGCGCGTCGCTGCGATCGATCTTGTTAATCACCACGATGGGAGGCAGCTTGGCTTCGAGCGCCTTGCGCAGCACGTAACGCGTTTGGGGCAGTGGTCCCTCGCTTGCGTCCACGAGCAGCAAGACGCCATCGACAAGCTTCAGCGCGCGCTCGACCTCGCCGCCGAAATCGCTGTGACCGGGCGTATCGACAATGTTGATGCGTGTGCCGTGGTAGAAGATGGCGGTGTTCTTCGCCAGGATCGTAATGCCGCGCTCGCGCTCGAGGTCGTTCGAGTCCATGACCCGCTCGACCACCGGTTCGCCCTGGCGGAAGATCCCGCTCTGGCGGAGCATGGCATCCACCAGCGTGGTCTTGCCGTGGTCGACGTGCGCGATGATGGCGACGTTACGAATTGACTCGTTCAAGCTGATCCTCCAGCAGGGATCCTGGGAATTGCCGATTTGTGACGGAGCTAAAACGGCGTCCTGCGTTAGTACTCTAGTGTAGCAGGTATCGCCCGTCTATGGGGTAGATGGCACGGGGAAAGTGCACGCGTTGCCGGCAGCCTGCCAAGTTTTGTGGTGTCATTGCTTACACATTACACAGCGTATGCAGGCGCATGGGGAGGCTTGTGGCGGGCACTACGCGGAAAATCAAAGAAGGCAGTAAACCTCCTTTGCATTGACTCGTCTTTACGCTCAAGGGTGGCGAGCAGGCCGGCGGGTTACCCACCCGAAAATGCCGAGTCGTAGGCTGTTCGCAATCGATCACGAGTTGAAGACCAACGTCGGGTTTGCTGCAGTCGTCCGACGCCGCGGACTGGCGGTAGACGGATTACGTATCAGACGAATAGTGCCGGAAGAGAGACAGGCAATGAACCCTGTGACCTTACGTTCCATTGAGCCGGGCAATAACCGATCTATCATGGCACGTTACCTGAAGAGCCCCTTGGTGTTGTCGGGGGCAGGAGTAGCGTTCTTGGCTGTGGTTCTCTCCATGCCAGGCTGTGGAAACTCCGCAAGCTCCAGCAGTTCGTCCACAACGACCACCACGGCTACTACAACCACGTTGGCCGCATCTTCTGTTTCGGTTACCTATGGCACAAGCGTGACCCTCACGGCGACGGTTTCGCCCACGGCGGCGACCGGAACCGTAACCTTTTATGATGGGTCGACGTCCCTGGGATCGGTAACCTTGAGTTCCAGCACCGCTAGCCTCACCACCTCCTCGCTCAGCGTGGGGACGCACACTGTTACGGCCAGCTATGGCGGGTCGAGTACGTACTCCTCGAGCACTTCAAGCTCGGTGACCATTACCGTCACGTCCTCGTCAACAACGGCGACCACTACCACGCTGGAGGCGTCTTCCACGTCGATTGCCTATGGCAAAGAGGTTACACTCACGGCGACCGTCTCACCCTCGGAGGCGACTGGAACCGTGGACTTTTATGACAGCTCGACGCTCCTGGGTTCTGAGACCCTAAGTTCCGGTACGGCGGCCTTCACTACAAGCTCGCTGAGCGTAGGCACCCACACCCTTACAGCCAGCTATGGCGGGTCGAGCACGTATTCCTCGAGTACCTCAAGTTCCGTGAGCATCACCGTTACGTCAGCGACTGCCGAAACCTGGAACATCAGCACCGGCGCCAACAGCGAAGATCTGGTGGAGAACACGACGTTCGACTACAAGGTGTCCATTAACCTGGCGGACTTGAGCATTTCCACATCGTCGTCCCTTCTCGAAGTGGGGACAGCAACCTCCGGTTCCACGCCTATTACTCTGAATGGGGAGACCGTCATTACTGTCACCGAGGACACTTACGGGCTGACGATCGACTCCAGTATGCCTGACAGCACCTACGTTGAGTTCGCCCTGTCTGGTGATTACAGCGGGTCTATCACCTTTTACAGCACGGCGAAATTCAAACTCAGCCTAAACGGCGCGAACATCACGAGCTCCGACGGCCCCGCTCTCAACATCCAGTCGGAGGAAAGGGCTTTTATCGTTCTTGGAAGCGGGACGACCAATACACTTTCAGGCCCCTCCACGTACACCACACGTTACCTGTCGGATGGAAGTGAGATGGACCTGAAGGGAGCTCTCTTCAGCGAGGGAGCCGTGATCTTCAGCGGTACGGGCAGCCTCGGTGTTACTGCCAAGGCGAAACACGCGGTGGTGAGCGATGACCATGTCCGAATCCGCGAGGGTACGTACACGATCAGCGCCAGCAAGAAAGACGGTATCCATACAAACAGGGCGTTTGTCATGGATGACGGCACGGTGACCATCGAGACAGCAAGCGGCGCAGGCAAGGGAATCAAGGTGGAGGGAGAAGAGGACGATACAACGCCCCTGGGCTTCATCGCCATCAACGCCGGCACGCTCAACATTACAAGTTACGACAAGGCCATCACCGCTCATTGGGTCGCCGAGGATGACGCGGAAACCACCACGCTTGATGATGATCCGGACCCGCGGGTCACGATCAACGGAGGTACGATTACCATCACTACCTTCGGCACGCCGTACGAGGATACTGACTTGACTGACGGCGACGATTCGCTGAGTCCCGAAGGCATCGAGAGCAAGTCCATCCTCACGATCAACGATGGGACCCTGTCCATCAATACTACCGATGATGGACTGAATGCGATCACGGGGCTGGTTATTAACGGCGGTCGTCTGTACGTACGAAGCACCGCCAACGACGCTGTCGATTCGAACGGCTACCTGACCATTACTGGAGGCGTGCTCGTCGCCGAAGGGACCAACTCTCCCGAAGGCGGCTTGGATTGCGACGTGAATACGTTCACCATCACGGGCGGCACCATTGTCGGCATCGGCGGAGCCAACAGCACGCCGACCGCTACGGTCTCCACTCAAAACTCCGTGTTGCTCACGAACGGCACTGCCAACACGCTGCTGGTGATCAAAGACAGCAGCGGGAACGTGCCTATCGCTTTCCTGATCCCACGGGCGAGCACTGCCATGCTTTTTAGTTCGTCAGGGTTGCAGACCGGTGTGAGTTACACCGTCTATACGGGTGGCACCCTTACAACCTACACCGAGGAATTCAATGGCCTTTACCTCGGTGCGGCCGGGTATTCGGGCGGCAGCGCAAGCAAAAGCTTCACGATTTCGTCGACCGTTATGCAGCCGTGAATTCTGGCGTGAGGTTGCCTGCTTGCAACGATCGCGTTTTTGGGGATGAATCGGCCCTCTGTAATACCTCCCTTTTTGCTTCGCCGATGTCAGCTGGAAAGCTCTAGTACCCTCGTTTCTTGTCCACGACGTTCAGCAGTGGCAACCTGGCGGCGTAACGCCGGACGTTCTCGCAGAGCAAGTCGTAGGCGCGCTCGGTGGAGCCGGCCGATTCGGCCGAGGAGTGCGAGGTGATGATCAGGTTTCCGGCCGTCCACAGAGGATCATCGGGCGGAAGCGGCTCAAGGTATGCCACGTCGAGCCCGGCGCCCGCGATACGTCCTTCCCGCAAGGCGCGAATCAGCGCCGGCGTATCCACCAGCTTGCCGCGCGAGACGTTGATGAAGTACGCCGTGGGCTTCATGGCGCGGAAGATTGCCTCATTGAACATCCCTTCGGTTAGCGGCGTGTGCGGCGCCGCGCTCATGAGGATGTCCACTTGCCGCGCCATTTGAGGGAGCCACTCGGGTGAGTGCAGTTCCGCGACGAAGGCGGGTTTGGGCAGGGGCTTGGGGTCCACCGCCAAGACCTTCATGTTGAACCCATAGTGAGCGCGATAGGCGGTGTCCGTGCCGATGCCGCCCAGTCCGACAATGCCCAAGGTGAGCCCGCTGATTTCCCGCAGGCCTTCGAGGGCCTTCCATGTATGCGTCTGAGTTTGCAGCGTGTAATGGTGGAGGCTACGCGCGAGAGTCAGCATCAGACCGATGGCGGTTTCCGAGATGGTCGGCGAGAACATGCGCTGCATGTTGGTGAGGACCACGGGGCTCGCGACCAATTCAGGATACAGAATGTCCTCGACACCGGCCGCGGAGTATTGCACCCAGCGAAGTCCCTTGGCGGCCAGGAAATCCTCGCGGGAGAACTCACCGAACAGCACGTTCGAATCAGCAAGCTCGCGCCGGAACTCCTCTTGGTTACGGCAGAGGGCGAGGTGCGTGTGCGGAGAATAGCCGCGCAACTTCTCTTGGTACGCAGCCGGTATCTCCTCACGCGTTGCCAGTTTGATGTGTGCTTCGCCGGCAGCGGCGCGAGGCTCCGCGAGCGGAAAGGATTCCATGGTTACTGGCCAGCCCGCGTCGGATGGTGATCCCTCGGCCGCGCGCCCCAGGGGAAGGGAAGCCAACGCAGCCCCAGCAGTTCCGGCGGCTGCGTCGCGGAAGAAGCCACGCCGGGAAAGACGATTCTCGCTCATGCTAAGCCCTCCAAGGTGGGATGTTGTGACTTTAGCATTCGGCGGCCTTTTCAGCGAGTCCTGTGTAACACACACGTCTATTTTTCGAACAAGGCGCGTTCAATACCCTTTTCGAGAACCCCGGGAACTTTGAGTCTGCCCAACAAGCGTTCACCTCGCAAGAACCGCAGTTTTCTGTGCCCTCGACATATTGTCGTGGTCTCCTTTGAAGCATTGTCTCCCTTTGACAAAGCACTTGCGTGCTGGTAATGTGGCGCCAAGCGCGTGAGGTACTAACCTGGTAGTCTTATCCATATTGCCTGACCCGCTACAGAGGTTTCCCTTATCCAATCGAGGTGTCTATGCAGGGCACAATCAAGCGTGTCATCCGTGACCGCGGCTTTGGGTTCATCCGTTCGACCGATGGACAGGAGATATTTTTTCATCGCAGCAGTCTCCAGCAGATGAACTTTGATGGATTGAAGGAAGGCGAGACGGTTGAGTTTGAAATGGAGCGCGGCGAGAAAGGCCCGCGGGCTACAAACGTCCGTCCGGCTGGCCAGTGACGTCGCGACCGTCGCTAAGTACACTATTCATCCGGCGAAGGAGCCAAGCGTTTCGCCCCTGATGGCCCTCTCTCGTGGCTCGACGCGGCCTTGAGAGCGGGAGTGTCCGACGTGCGCAAGCGGCAAGAGGAGAGAGGTAGTTCTGTCCTCCGTGCCGCTACTCGCCGCTGCGTACGGGCCCCGGATCAGGGGCTGGCCGCTTCTTAACAACGCTCACGGCCGCCAGGAACAAAGTACTTACCTGCCTGTTTTCCCCCTTAATGTTGGCTGGACTCTTGAGGCGGACATCCCTCACGGGAATACCCCGCCGCGGGTTAACCCATTCGTACGAAAAGAAAGTGGCCTGACTGCCGCAGTCAACAGGTTCCGCTTCATACGCCAAGTGGTTTGGCGCGTGGTTCTTCGCCCATCCGGCTTCCAGGACATTCACGCCGTAACGCAGCGGGATCGTAATGACGAACCCATCTTCGTAAGTTACTTCATACCAGCCCAGCAGGTCGGCGGTGTCGGCGTAATTCCAGGTACCTTCGTAGGCGGGGGCGTTGCCGGCGGGTTTTGCCGAGGCGTGCAGGAAGACGATGCTGCTGACGTCGTCCCCGATGGCGAGAGGTCGAGACTCGTGGCCCCCGGGTTCAACCGCAATCGCCGTCTGGCCCTCGCGGCGGCTGAGATTGAAGACTGCCCGTCCTGCCGACACCTTCCCGCTTTTGAGACCGTCCAGGTTGATCCCCTCCGCCGTCCGGCTGTTCAAGGCATCTGCAATATCGACGGGAACCACGGGGTCATGGTCACTCGGAAGCACTTCGGCACTCAAGTGGCGCCGCACGCCGGGAAGCAGGCCCTGAACTGTTTGGGAGAGTTCGTCGAGCGGCGGCACCTGTCCCGACCAGAGAAGTTGCGCGCAGCCGAGAAAGTCAAACATAAGGTCCTTGCCGAAATTGATTTCATTCGTGGCCGCCCACGATGATGGTGCTCCGCCGATGACGCCCCGGAGCGCCGCGCGCCGGCCGTAGTTCCGTATGTCGGGCTGCATGTTTCCGTAGGCTTGCTCGAAGCCCCAATCCGCGAGCATCTTATCGTCCGCTTCGCCTTCGCCCTCCTGTGCGTCATCCCAGAACCAGTTGAAGACCAGGATGTCTTTGGGGATTAGCCGCTTGACCTGCTCAGCGGACAGACCACCCGGCGTTCCATAGGAGGCGCCTCCGGGATTCGAAACCTTTCTCAGCCGCTCGCCGCGCAAAGGCTCAATCAGGTGATCGCCCCAGATGGCTGTTCGGATGCCCCGGCGGGACAAGTAATCATGAATCTCATTGAGGTCCTGAGCGAAGAGTTCGCGTGGGTCCTGGTCCTTGCAAAGTGGGCAGACGCCCCAGGGCATTCTCCACTCGTCGTGCCCGACGTGCACCATGCGAGGCTGCATGACCTCGATGTATTCGTCGAGCACGTCAAAGAGCAGGTCGTAGACTTTGGGATTTGAAGGGCAGTACGTGTCGGGCCATTCGGCTGCGGGGATTTCAGCCAGTTCCCGATGCCGCGCCAGCAGAAAGTAGCTGTGGGTGAGCGACGGTATTTCGGGGACGACCTCGATGTGGAATTGCCGCGCGTACTCGACGAGTGCGGCAACTTCGCTTCTCTCCAGCACCTCGCCATCTGCCGCATCGGCGTTCGCGGAATCCTGGAGTTGACGTCCGGGGCCCGGCGAGCGGTCGCGGCGCGTAGCGTTCATGTCTCTCGCGAGCTCAAGCCACCCGGCGTTCACTTCGGGGTGGCGGTCCAGTCGCATCGCTCCGTTTACTTCTACGATCAGTTGGTTGTACTTGTACAAGGCCATGAAGTCGCGCACGAAGCGGCGAAAGTAGGCAATGTTCTCGTGGCCGGGTAGGTAGAGCTTGACGCCGCGAAACGGCTTGGCAGGCCAATCCCGTACGCGAACTCCTTGAACGTACGAGTGGCCGCCTTCCGCGTGAAACAGTTGCCGTAGCGACTCAAACCCATAGAGGGCGCCGGCGTCGTCCGCACCCGCGACGATCACCGCGTGAGCGTCTGCCTCGAGAAGATAGCCCTCTGGTTCGTGCACCGCACGGCTGTCCGCGTGGCTTCGAAGGTACTCCTGAATGAGCGGGTTCGGTGCTGCGCCCATCAGAATGAACCGTCCTCCGGCTGGCAAGGTTGTGGCCTTTTGAACCGCGACGGGCAGTCCGTACTTGTCGCTTAACTCTGCCACCAGGAGTTGCGCGAGCTGAAGATCCCGCTGCGAGGCTTGGAGAGGCACGAGTATGGGGATGGAAGCGTCCATTGCCAAACGCCCGCCGCGCGCCTCCATCTCGCGTGGCTCCGGGAAGATCAAAGGCCGTGCCTGGACCAAACGCCCGGCCGAGATTGCCAAACAGCCCAAAAGCGCAAGACGTCTTGCTAGGCTCGCAGGAGTCGGTGTCTTCATGGTTTTTGTCTTCCTTGCAAGAGAGCCCCGAGAGAGACTTCCGGGATTACGTATGGATTTTGCTTGCCATGTCACCCCGGGGATGACAGTGAGCACGTCGCGCCGTAGGGGCGCACGGCCGTGCGCCATCACGGCATTCGATGCGTCAGTCTTCCGGCACGTCCACCAATCGGCCCAGCATTTCGTATATGCGCACCAGAGCCTGATCGACCATGCGCTCCCCGGCCCCGACGGCCACGTAGGTGTCGGAGTCCGCGGCGCCGTAGCCACCTTCCGCAGCGGCTCGAATCGTGGGGAAGTAGTCGAGGTAGCCGTTCGTGTACCCTACGAAGAAGGCATCCCGTAGCGGGCAGCGGTCGCGCCAGTTGATCTGGAAATCCACGAAGGGCTCGCCCGGCATACCCATCAAGGCGACCTTCTTGTTGATCAGGACGGTCGTCACCGCCAGCGCCAACTGAGGCCGCGGGCTGTCGGTGTTAAGCAGCTCGGCGTGGTCCTCATAGACGTGCGGTCCATACGTTGCCAGCATGCCCTTCCGGAATTTCTGAGCGTTCCACCGGATCGGCACCGTGATGGAATCCTCGGCGAACTCCAGGCTGGCTTCAGAGGTGGCAGCCGTGTTGATGGACTTTGCCACGCGGGTAGCTTCGCGGCCCAGCTCCTCGCCCGACCAGTCCCGCTTTTTGACAGCGTCATCAGCCCGCGGCGTGGTGGCGTAGTAGGTGTTGATATCGCCATCGCCGCCTTGGAGGAAGAGACAGAGCGGAGCACCGCCCACCGACTGTTCTACGGTCTTGGCCATCACGCCGACATAGTCGGCGGAGTATTCGAGGTTGTCGGGGCCAAACACCACGGGATGACACGCATAGTTCACCAGAATCGCCAGAGGCTTGCCGGCCGCGCTATCGACGCGCAGGACGGACACGGTGGGATCGAGCGGAGAGGTTACGACCTTCTCGGGATTCTGCCAGAACATGGTTACCGTGCCGTCCGGATTGATGCGGCGGCGATTGTAGCCAATGTACGCGCGGCCGTACCCTGTTCCCAAACGAGCTTCCGTCAAGTGTGCACAAGCCTCGGCCACCGCGCCGGCGATCTTATCAAGTTGGGCAGTCTCCCAAGCCGGCGTGTGACCTGAGGGGTATTCATCCAGGATGTTAGGTCCCGAGTGCGTGTGCGACGCAGTGATGAGCAGAAACGAAATGCCGCTCGATTTCGCGAGCTGATCGCGCAACCGCGCTAGCGACGCAGGTCCATAGACGCGGCCCAGATCGAGGGTGACGAGCGCCAAGCGTTTCGCCCCCACCTGAAGTACCAGGACCCGCGCGTAAAGCGGATCGAGTGTGCCGGTGGCGCCTTGCGTACGGTCGCCGTAGCCATACATCGGCAAGCCCGTGGGCGGAGTGATGTTCACCTTCGAAACCCCCGCCTGCAAAGTCGCTCCCAGCGCCACGGCCATGGTCGCCCAGACGTATAAGACTGCTCCGATTACGAAGATTCGCCGCACTGTATCCTCCGAACTGACGTTGTGACGCTCCCGCTTTACGGGTGGGTAAGCATACCTCCATTTGGGTGTCTTGTGAACGGCGGTGAAGGCAGGCGGTGGGGGCCCGCCGGCGGGTGTCTTAGGGCCGAGCGGCGCTCGAATGCCATTTGCCCCTCCGTTGCCTGTGACATCTGGCCCTGGCTGGCGCAGACCCCTGTTCTGTGGGGTCTGCGATTACCCCGGGGCAGGGCAGGTCCTACCCTTACAGTGCCGCACACTCACGGAGGTCGTCTAAATAGGTTTTGGGGACGAGGACGCGGTCACTGACGCCGTTCAGGTTCATGCCGGCGTAGGAGCGGACGGCGTCCGCCCTTTGGCCGAACGCCCTTCGGTCTCACGGCACAAACACCGTTTCGCGTTAATTCTTGAGGATGGCTATCGCTTGGGCAACGGTGGCCCCCTCGTGAATCAGGGCGCGGCAAGCACGGATCATCTTTTCGGGATGGGGGTGCTGATAAACGTTGCGCCCGTAAACAACGCCCGAGACTCCTTGCTGCATGAGGGTGTGGGTTCTCTCGAAGAGTTCTTGTTCGGACACTCGCGAACCGCCTCGCGGCAGGAGCGGCCGCGGCGCAGCGGCTTGGACGACCTTGTGGTATTCCGCGACGTTCTCGGCCAGGTCGGCCTTCACGATGTCGGCGCCCAGTTCCACCGCTTGGCGTGCCAGAGACACCGTCCTGCTGATGTCCGGGTCAAGCTTGTAACCGCCGTGCTCCTGGTCGCGCAACATGCCGAGCGGCTCCACCATAAGCGGCACGCCGTAGCGCTCGCAGGCGGGTTTGAGGCGGCAGATGTTCCCGAGACACTGGTTGTACAACTCGGGCTGGTCGGGAGCCCATATCAGGTTGACCACTAGCGATACGGCGTCCCAGGCCACGGCTTGTTCCACCGCATTGTCAATAAGGTGGCAGAAGGTGTGGCGGGGAGTCGGAAGGTTGTAGAGATTTGTCGGGTCGACCCGCACCACCAAGGCGGGTTTGTGCTTGCCAGGTAGTTCTTGCAACCAGTGAGCCTGACCGAGGCTGAGGAGGATGGCGTCCGGCCCCGCGGCGGCCACCGTGCGTACTACCTGTTGCAGATTCTCAATGCCGGAGAGGAAGCTGGGCTCATTGTGAACGCCATGGTCGAGCGCCACCTCAAAGCACTTGCCGTCCGGACCAAATAGACGGTTCAATCGTGGCGTGATAGACATGCGACCTCCTTGGTTTCCGGCCTCAGAAAAGACGTGGGATATATTGGGGGCAGACCCTACCGTGTCCGGCAATCATGCGGGAAAGGACCGGATTCTGCCGGGGCACGCCATGGCGTGCCCCGACAGGCGTCTTCAGACTTGCTCGGGCACAACGTAAGGTGCGCGATACGTGCCGTGTAGCAGTTGATTGGCCTCGTCGTCACCCACCACCTGCTCCGTAGCCGGATCGAACTTCAAAGACCGGCCCAGCCGGTAGGAGGCATTCGCCAAGTGAACCAGCGTGCAGGAGATGTGGCCCTCTTCGATGGGCGCGTTCAATTCCTCCGCCTTGCGGCTTCGCACGCAGTTGATGAAGTTCTCCCAGTTGTTGCCGCCGCGAGTGCCGCTGGGCCCGCGTTCCTGTCCCTCGCCGAGCCAGGTTCGGTAGGAGGGGGACTCTTCGTTCGACGTTGCCATGTATCCCTTGGAGCCGTAAAAGATATCGCCAACGGTGTAAAACGGCCCTTCGGGACGCGATTCCTTGCGGGGCGGCCCCAGGAACCCCGGTATACCGGTCCCGAATCCCTCGGAGCCAATTCCGGCCTCGCGGTTGGAAATCCAGTGCCGCACCTCAAACTCGAGTATCTTGCGCTTCCCATCCGGCTGGTCGAACTCGAAGGCGGTATTGAGCGTGTTGGGCGTTTCCTGATCGTCATCGAACATAAAGTGCCCACCGATCGCCGAGACTCGGTTGGGGAATCTGACTCCCAAGCCCCAGCGGGCCACGTCCATTTGGTGGATTCCCTGGTTGCCGATGTCGCCGCAGCCGGTGTCCCAGAACCAGTGCCAGTTGTAATGGAAGCGATTGCGGGTGAACGGGTGCAGGGGGGAAGGGCCGGTCCAGAGATCGTAGTTGACGCCGGCGGGTACGGGTTCGACCGCGGCGCGGCCGATGGTATTCCGATCGTTGAAACAGAGGCCGCGTGCCAGGTAGACGTCGCCGATTACGCCTTCGCGCATTCGCTGAATGCCCTCGATAATGCCTCCCGCGGAGCGGCTGTTGGTTCCATGCTGGACAATGCGGTTGTATTTCTTGGTGGCTTGCACCAGTTGATGGCCTTCCCACCAGTTGTGGGAGCAGGGCTTCTCAATATAGACGTCCTTACCCGCCTGGCATGCCCAGATTCCCATCAGGCAGTGCCAGTGGTTGGGCGTGGCGATGGAGATCGCATCAAGGCTGGAATCTTCCAACAGCTTGCGCACGTCGGCGTATGTCTTGGGCGCGGGCAGGGCCATGCGGTCCATATCCGCCAAGCGGCTCGCCAAGATGTTCTCATCGACGTCGCACACCGCCGCGATTTCCACGTTCGGAATGCGCGCGTACTCCTCAACGTGCGTAAATCCCTGACCGCGAATCCCACAGATGCCCACCCGAACGCGGTCGTTGGCACCGAAAACCCTTCCGGGCTTGGCGATAAAACTGATTCCCGCGAGCGCCGCGGCATCCCGGCCTCGTTCCAGAACCTTTCCCAGCGACTGCTGGGCAGCGTTCGCCTTTGCTTCCGGCATGAAAAACCTCCCCCAAAAAGGCGGCTATAAAGTCGCCCCTTTCGACTGAATATCAAACCGCCTACACCTTATGGGTTCTGGTTCGGAGTTGTCAAGAGAATGTGACTTGGAGAAGTGACTTGTCGGGTCGCGCCTTGTGTTGGCAACGCGAAGAAGTTGTGTCATCATCTAAAAGGAAGAATACCTCGGGGCTATTTTGAACGCTTTCATTGATTACATGACACGCGCGCTCCACCGCTCTCGACGTCTTTTGGCGGTTAGTGTCCTGCTGCTACTGGCGGGAGTTGTCGTGCTTTCGAGCGCCAGCCGGAGGCCATGTCTTCAGGTGTGCACGGGGTCGTGGCACCTTTGGAAGGCCAGCTACATGGCATCTCCGAAGGCGCAACAGGTTTCGACACTGCGTGCCGCGGCGAAATCCCAGCCGCGCCCGGCGGTGCCATCTGAGCCGCTCGCGCCAACTGCCGGCTTCCTCCCACGCGCAGAGTCGATCCCCCATCCGCTATTGTTGGTCCTACCGATCCGTCTGCTCCGCTCTCCTCCCACCCTCAGTTAATTCCACGTTTATTTCTACTGCCCGCGGGCGTTTTAGGCCGAGTTGCCAGTGGTGCTGCCACCGCTTAGCTTGACCACGCACGCCTGACGCCAGTGGACACGGAACCCTTTGACTTCGAGCCTCCGTCAACAACTGAGGCACGACGACGGCTGACACCGCGGTATCTCACGGTTGGAGGGACAAGACATTGCAGAGACTGTTGACGGTCCAGCAGGTTGAACAGCTCAAGGCGTTTGATACTTGCGTGATCTCCGACGCCATCGAAAGCTTTGGCGTCCGCTTGCGAAACGAGGGTTTTGCGACAGCGGGCTTCCGATGCCTTTTCAAGAGCCTCCCTCCCATGGTCGGCTGGGCTGCGACTTGCATGGTGCGGTCGGCCGATCCTCCCATCACGGGCAGCCGGTACATCGAACGCACCGATTGGTGGAAACACATCACTGCGGTCCCCGCCCCGAGGGTCGTGGTCATGCAGGATGTTGACCAGCCGCCGGGCACGGGGGCTTTCCTGGGCAAGGTGCATGTCAACATTCTGCTGGCACTCGGTTGCGTGGGGGCGGTCACCAATGGCGCCGCTCGCGAGCTGCCGGGAATTCAAGCCAGCGGATTTCAGGTTTTCGCCGGGCGCCTCGCCATCTCGCGAGCTTACATCCATGTGGTCGAGTTCGGCGGAGCCGTCGAAGTGGGGGGGCTGACAATTCAGCCCGGCGATCTCATTCACGGAGACCGGCACGGAATTCTCACCGTGCCCACGGAACTCATCCCCAGGTTGCCGGGTGTCGCTAGCAGGATTGTGAAGATGAAGCAGCACATCATGGACCTGTCCAGACAGGCCGGCGCGACACCCGAGGAACTGAGCCGGGAACTCAAGACGTTGCTGGATTTCAGTGCCAATCAAACCTCTGATGGAGTGGACCAAAGGAAATAGCGATGACGACTCGACAATTCAGGCAGGCCAAATTCGTGGCAGCGGCGGGCCTTGCCCTCGTTTGCGAACTGTTCTTTCCCTCGTGCGCGAAGGTCCGGGCCAAGAACGAGGAGACAGCGGCCGTGACGGTGGGCGTGACGAAGGCCGTTCGAACGACCCTCCAGCGGGAGATCACGCTTTCATCGGAGCTGGTGCCCTTTCAGGAAATTGATGTGTACGCCAAAGAGTCAGGCTATGTGAAGACGTTGCTGGTTGACTACGGGTCACGCATTAAACAGGGCCAACTGATGGCGACTTTGGAAATCCCTGAGCTCCAGGCCCAATTGCAGGAAGACCAGGCTGCCATCAAGAACGCTTCGGATGAGATGGCCCGCGCGCAGCACCAACTAAGACGTTACGAAGTGCAGTCCAAGGTCCTGCACCTGGAATACACCCGCCTGCGCGGGGTTTCCGACACTCAGCCCGGCTTGGTGGCCCAACAGGAAGTTGACGACGCGCAGGGCAAAGACTTGGCCGCAGCCTCGCAAGTGGACGCGGCAGAGTCCGCACTCTCCGCAGCGCAAAGTCAGTTACTTGTTGCCAAGGCCAAGCTCATTCACGATCAGACCTTGTTCGACTATTCGCATATCACCGCGCCTTTTGCCGGCGTCGTGACGCAGCGCTACGCCAACCTGGGAACCCTGATGCAGGCCGGAACGAATTCCAGCACCCAGGCTTTGCCACTCGTCAAGCTCTCTCAGGACGACCTGTTTCGCTTGGTGATACCAGTGCCTGAATCCTCCGTGCGCTACATTCGGGTCGGAGAACCTGTGGAAGTGCGGGTCCCGTCCCTGAGCCGGACATTCCCCGGCAAGGTCGCGCGCTTTTCGGTGGATGTGAGAGAGGATACTCGCACCATGCATACCGAAGTTGACATCCCCAATCCCGACCGGCTCCTGATGCCCGGCCTATACGCGGAAACCACAATCTCTCTCGAGAAGAAGGATGGAGTCATGGCGGTGCCACTCCAAGCTGTGAACCATGAAGGCGAACAGGCCACTGTTTACGTCGTGGGCCGCGACGGCAAGGTTGAGGACCGGACTGTCACCCTGGGACTTCAGACACCCACCGATGCGGAAGTCGAGCGAGGCCTTTCAGAAGGTGAATTGGTGGTGGTGAGTGACCGCAGCGGCCTCCGGCCGGGGGAACTGGTGCGACCTCATGTGGTCGACGTGCTTCAGTACAAGGGTTCAGGGCAGGAATGATGGAATCTTCTCGCGGCGCCTTCCGGCGCCGGCTCCACAAGGAGACATATGCCGCGATTCTCGATTCGGAACCCATATTTCATCATCGTGTGCTGCCTAGTTCTGCTGGTGCTCGGGGCGACCAGCATCGCGCGCATGCCCGTGGATCTGTTCCCTCCCATTAACCTGCCGGAAGTGGTGGTGGCAACGTTCTACTCCGGCATGCCGCCCGAGGACATCGAGATCGACATTACCAATCCCCTGGAGCGCTTCTTCACGCTCGCCAGCGGCATTGATCACATGGAGTCGCGCTCCTTACTTGGGGTGAGCATCATCAAGATCTACTTTCAGCCGGGGACCAGCGCAGACGCGGACGTGACAGAAATCTCGAACTTGGCGCTGGCGGACCTGAAGCGCCTGCCGCCTGGCACGTTGCCGCCCGTCGTGCTGAAGTTCGACGCCTCCAGCCTGCCGGTGTGTCTGGTGACGGTCAAAGGTGAGGGACTGACCGAGACGCAGCTTCACGACACGGCGCAGTTTGCCATCCGAAACCAGATCGCCGTCGTGAAAGGTGCGGAGATTCCGCCGCCCTTTGGCGGAAAGTATCGGCAAGTCATGGTGTACGTGGACCCCTACAAGCTGCTCTCGCGCGAGATGACGCCTATGGATGTGGTGCAGGCGGTAAACCAATCGAACCTGATCCTGCCGGCCGGCGACGTGAAGATGGGCCCGTACGATTACTACGTGTATTCGAACAGCCTGGTGGACAAGGCGACGGACCTGAACTCGGTGCCGATCAAGACGGTGGGGCAGTCGTGGGTGACGGTGGGAGATGTGGGCAAGGCCGAGGATGCCAACCAAATCCAGTACAACGTCGTGCGGGTCGATGGCCAAAAGTCCTGCTACATCCCGATTATGAAACAGGGAGGTGACACGAACACCATTGATGTCGTGAACGGTGTTCGGGACCTGGTCGGCCACCTTTTCGACATCCCCAAACAGATGGTCGCCAGCGTGGCTTTCGATCAGTCGGTTTTCGTAAAGGAGGCCATCAAGACCCTTCTGCACGAGGGCCTTCTCGGCCTTCTCCTTACCAGCTTGATGATTCTCATCTTCCTCGGCAGCCTGCGAGCGACGTCGGCGGTCTTCCTTTCCATCCCTCTTTCGGCCCTGGCGACTTTCGTCGTGCTTAACATGATGGGCAGCACGGTGAACACGATGATTCTCGGGGGCCTCGCCCTGGCTTTTTCACGCATCATCGACAATTCCGTGATCTCGCTCGAAAACATTTATCGCCACCTGGAGGGCGGCGCCCTGCCCACGGTCGCCGCGGAAGTGGGTGGCAACGAAGTGAGTCTGGCCGTGCTGGCAGCGACGCTGACTACGGTGGTGGTTTTCTTCCCGGTGACTTTCCTTTACGGTGTGAGCAAGTTTCTCTTCACGGCGTTGGCTCTGGCAGTAGTCATTTCGCTCTTTGCCTCCTACTTTGTCGCCATGACCGTGATTCCCCTCTTCTGCTCGCGACTCCTGAAACAAGTGCCGCACGCGGAGGGGCCTGCGGAAGGTACGCCCGGCCGTGCACCTGCGCAGCACCGGTCCTGGGGAGACAGGTTCAACGTGGAGTTCAACCGCCTATTCGGCAGGATGCTGGATTCTTACGAGTATTGGGTGCGGCGCGCGTTAGTTCGTCCGGGTCGCACGGTGGCGATTCTCGCCGGATTATTCGTGGTCAGCCTGGCGATTTATCCCTTCCTTGGGTTGGCATTTTTCCCACGCACTGATGCCGGGCAATTCACCATCAACCTGAAAGCACCCACCGGCACCCGCATTGAACTGACCGATCAGTATGTGGCGAGAGTGGAGAAGCTCATCCGGCAGGTCGTCGATCCCAAAGACTTCAAGATGGTGGTTTCCAACATCGGCGTGGTTCCGGACTTCTCCTCTTTGTACACGACGAACGCTGGACCGTATATGGCTACCGTGCAGGTGGCGTTGCAGGATGACCACCAGCGGAGCAGCTTCGAATATATGGATCGGGTGAGAGACGAGATGGCGAAGCAGATGCCGGACCTGCGAGCATTCTTTTCCAGCGGCTCCATGGTAGACGCCATCTTGAACAGCGGCATGCCGGCGCCCATCGACGTGCAGGTCAGCAGCAGAGGGCTGCGGCAGAGCTACGAAGTCGCCCAGGATTTGGTGGGGCAGATACGGAAGTTGCCGGGCGTCGGAGAAGTCTATATCCCCCAGGACATGAACTACCCCGGGTTGCGCCTCGATATCAATCGCGTGCACGCGGGGGAATTGGGGCTCAGCCAAAAGAACGTCGTGGACAACGTCATCACGGCGCTCAATTCCAATTTGATGATCGCACCCAACTACTGGGTGGACCGGAAGACCGGGAACGACTATTTCCTGACCGTCCAGTACTTCGAAAATGGCGCGCCGGCGATCCACAACGTGACGGACCTGACAAACATCCCACTACGGGCGCCCAACCTGAAGGAGCCGACTACACTTGGGACCGTCGTTCAGCTCAGTCCAACCCAAACCCCGACCGAGGTGGATCACTACCAGATCCAAAGGATCACCGATGTTTATGTAACGCCCGCGGCGGAGGATCTCGGAAGGGTTGCGGATGCGATTCGAGGCATTTTGCATAAGACAACCTTTCCTGGAAGTGTGCGGGTGACACTGCGGGGGATGGTTCAGGGCATGACGGAGTCGTTCCACAGCTTTGCGCTAGGGCTTTCGCTGGCCGTGGTTCTTCTCTACCTCATCCTCGTGGCGCAGTTCCGGTCCTTTACGGATCCCGTTCTCATCTTGCTAGCGATCCCCATGGGTTTTATCGGGGTGCTGATCGTCCTTCCCCTGACGGGCACAACTCTCAATGTGATGTCTCTGATGGGTGTGCTGATGCTCGTGGGTATTGCTGCGTCCAACAGTATCCTTATCGTGGAATTCGCACACCGGCTGGAAGAACAGGGAAAGTCCGTCGAAGACGCGGTGATTACGTCGTGCCGGGTACGCTTGCGTCCCATTCTGATGACGTCGCTCGCCACCATCATCGGCATGGTACCGATGGCCTTCAAGATGGGCACCGGAAGCGAGCAGTATGCCCCGCTCGCCCGGGCCATTATTGGCGGTCTGATCGCCTCTGTGGTCCTGACGGTCTTCATTGTTCCCGCGGCGTACCTGTTCGTGTATGGCCGCCGTCCAACCAACGCCGTCGGCGGCCTCAAGGAGACTACGGAGTGATGAACTTGCGATTGCAACGTGTCGCTGCTTCGGGCGTGGTGATCTTGGTGATGAGCATCGCCGGATTTGTCCCCTTGCTGGCGGCGCCACCCCAGGCCCCAATGCTCACGCTCAAGGAAGCCGAAACGTTGGCGTTACGAAACCATCCCCTGGTCCAAGCTGCCAACTTCAACGCCCAAGCGGCGGAGCAAGTCACGCGGGAAGTAAAATCGGCATATTTCCCGACAGCGCAGGCAAGCCTTACCGCGGCGGGGGCGTTGCCCAACAGCCGTATTGCGGCAGGATTCCTAAACAACCCGATTATCTTCAATCGTTACTCGAACGGACTCCAGGTGAACCAGCTCATTACGGATTTCGGACGCACCTCCAACCTTGTCGCTTCGACCCGTCTGGAGGCCCGGGCGTCTTCACAAAGCGCTCAGCAGACACAACAGGATGTCCTGTTGGGCGTTAATCGTGCCTACTTTGGGGTATTGCGAGCTGCCGCCGTCCTGAGGGTTGCCGAGGAAACCGTGAAGGAACGCCAAGTGCTAGCCGACCAGATCACCACGCTCCAGAAAAACAACCTGAAGTCCCTCTTGGACGTCAGTTTCGCCAACGTGGATTTGGCACAGGCACAACTGCTGCTGGTTCAGGCACAGAATGACCAGAAAGCCGCTTACGCCGATCTCGCAACTGCTCTGGGCCTCGCGGGTCCGCAGCCCTTCGACCTCGCGGAAGAACCGATGCCCGCCGCGCCGCCCGCTGACCCGATGGATCTGATTGCCCAGGCCCTGCAAAACCGGCCGGACCTGGCGAGTGCGCACCTCACCTATGAGGCCGCTTTGCGTTTTGCGCGCGCCGAGCGCGATTTGTGGATGCCCACGATCAGCGCTGCGGGAGCGGCGGGACTCACCCCCGCCTATCAGGTGCCGCTCTCCGACCATTACGGGGCGGCAGGAATCAATGTAAACGTTCCCATCTTTAACGGCTTTCTCTTTTCCGCACGCCACCAGGAAGCGAATCTTCGTGCCCGGGCGGCAGACCAGCAAACCCGTGACTTGGCAGACCGGATTGCCCGCGACGTGCGCACGGCCTGGCTCGACGCCGGCACGGCCTACCAACGGCTCGATGTAACTGCGCAATTGCTGAAGCAGGCCACCCTCGCGCTCAGCCTTGCGCAAGGCCGTTACAAGCTGGGCTTGAGTTCCATCGTCGAACTCAGCCAGGCGCAGCTCAACCTGACCCAAGCGGAAATCCAGCAGGCGAGCGCCAAGTATGACTACCAGGTGCGCATGGCGGCTCTCAGGTACCAGATGGGTGGCTTGCCGTAGCTGCCGGCAAAACCCCGTTGCCTTGTGGCCAGGTGCGGTGTCACGTCGGGTGCTGCTTTGACTCCACGCGTGCCTTGCGCCGCAAAGATTATTTGAACTACTCCGCTGGTCTAGATAAACTCCCTCCTTCCTGAGATTCACTGACCTCGATGGACTTGGAGTGAGGAATCCTATGTCAAGGATACGACTAAAGGCGCTGGGGCTCGCCGCCGCCGGCTCTTTCCTTTTGGCCGCCGCATTTCTCCCTTGCGGATTTGCCCAGTCGGCTGCGGCACCTGAATCGGCCGGGTGGTTTGCCGGTGACCCGCACGTGCATCGCGGCATTGGTTGCGGCCGCGCCAACGAAAAGGAGATGCTGACTCCCCAGCAGCTTCTGGAAATGATGAAGCCGAACAACCTTGCCGTGATATCCGTGATGGCGGATGCCGGCAATGGCGAAATCAAGTACGCCGACAAAGATCTTCCGCTGATTAACGGGAAGGACAATCCTGCTTCAACCCCCCAGCGCATTATCCATTGGGATGCGGAATGGCATTACGACCCCGAGGGCGTGACGTTTGAGAGGAAGATGATCGGCGGCCACCTGATCCTGCTCGGACTAAAAAAGGGTGGCCAGCCCTTTTCTGAATACACCGCTCCGATCTTTGATTGGGCCAACAAACAGGGGGCGGTGACCGGGTTTGCGCATATGCAATACCTGCCGTTTGCTTTCTATCCCCCCCCGGACGGCATCCCGCAGTCGCTCGATTGCTGCACGCCGCTTGAGTACCCCGTGGAGACGGCGCTGGGCGCCGCTGCTTTCGTGATGGAAGATGTGCGCGGCAGCGATTCCGCGATACAGGCCTACTACCGTCTTCTCAACACCGGCTTCCGCCCGGGCCTTGCGGCGGGTACGGATTACTCCTGCAATGACATGGAGCCTCTGGGCACGCTGCTGACCTACGTGCGAGTTCCGGACGGCAAGCTGACCTACCATAAGTGGATCACGGGAATTGCACAAGGAAGGACGGTCGTCTCGCGTGACGCGCACAACGAGTTCCTCGACCTGAAGGTGAACGAGACCAATGAGCCGGGTGACGAGATCCGGTTGAGGGATAAAGGGCCGGTGCGCGTCCGGGTTGAGTGGAGTTCACTGCACGGGAACGTTGGCAGAATCGAGCTGGTGCAGAACGGCGCCGTCATCGCTTCCAAAACTGCCTCGGTCGCGGCCGGTTCTCCCGCGGTTCTGGAGACGACGGTCGATTTCCGGCGAAGCGGCTGGCTGGCGGCTCGCCGCATGGATTGGCAGTCGGGGCACCGAACCCACACGGGCGCGGTGTACGTCATTGTAAAGGGAGCCTCGATCCGCACCAGCGCTGAGGATGCGCGCTTCTACGTGCGCTGGATCGACAACCTTATTCAACAGACTTCACCCGGCGGGGCCTGGAGTGGTTACTTCACTCACGATCGAGCCGCGGCGCAGAAGTGCTATCAGGACGCTCGCGCGATCTTCGAGCGGATCGCGTCCGAGGCCGACAAGTCCTCCGGCCGCTGAGCTTGTACGTGCGCCGGCCACTGTAGCGGCGGTCTGCGACCGCTGTTCTTCGGCGCTCATAGAGCGCCGCTACGGTGAGCTGTTGCCACCACACTCCGTTATCTTCAGCCAAAACCATTCTGCGGGGCGGATCAGTCCTCCGGGATGGCCGTGCTACCTCGGTAGCTTCTGTTCCCCGGTGATCTCCAGTTTGGCCCGAACGCCGCCGGTGGTTCCGCCCGGCTGCGTGCCGCCCACAAAGATGTTGTAAGTACCGGGCGACACAAGGTGTTCGCCCTGCTCGTTCACCATGCTCAGGTCGCGCGGCTTGAGAGTGAAAGTTACGTGACGAGTCTCACCCGGCCCCAGATGCAGGCGTTCGAAGCCTCGCAGGGCGCGTGCGGGAGCGCCCTTTACCTCGGGAAATTCCAGATAGAGTTCCGCCACTTCGTCGCCCGCCACCGCAGACGTGTTCTTCACGTCCACCCCGACCGTTAAATCATCCCCCGCCTTCACTTGCGGAGCGGAAAGACCGAGAGGCCCATATTCAAACGTTGAGTAGCTCAGCCCGTAGCCGAAACCATAAAGCGGTTTGCCTTGGAAGTAGCGGTACGTGCGGTTTGCCATCGAGTAGTCCTCGAAGGGCGGAACTTGGTCGAGCGACGCATAGAACGTAATCGGCAGCCGGCCCGCTGGGTTGTTGGCTCCCGTCAGAGTCTCGGCAATCGCCGTGCCGCCTTCTTCGCCCGGATACCAGGCTTCGAGGATGGCCGCGGCGTGTTCCTGCGCCCAGTTCACCGCCAGAGCGCTGCCGCTCATGAGGACAACGATCAGGGGCTTGCCGGTTGCGGCCAGCGCTTCCAGCAGTTCCTGCTGTGCGTGTGGCAAGCCGATGTCCGTCCGGTCGCCGCCATTGAAGCCCGGCACGTGGACGGACATCTCTTCTCCCTCTAAATCGGGTGAGAGCCCGACGCACGCCACTACCGCGTCAGCCTGTTTGGCCGCTTCCACAGCTTCCGCGCGGAGGCCTTCCACCGGCGCCCTCCAGGTCAACGTGAGTCCGCCGCCAAACAAGGGCGCTTGGTGTGTGTATTCCAGACGGAAATCATGGGCAGCGCGCCCGGCGAAATGCGTCTCGAAACTTGTGGGCGTCTTTCGTTCGGCGCGCTCGCCGAAGATCGCGTCGAGCACCACTTTGCCGTCGAGGAACACGCGCACGGCTTCCCGATCTCTGCACACATCGCAATCCGGCTTGCGGACGCCGAAGGTGTAATCGCCGGCGCCCGGCGGCGTGAACGTTCCCGTCCAGCGCACACTAAAGGCCTTGCTGGAAATCCCGTGAGCGGGAGGTCCGGCGTTCCAGTCGGACTGGATCTGCGGGTCCACGCGTGTCAGCGCCGGTTGGCCGGAGAAATCGGTGTTCGAGAAGTACTCCGCCTGCAAGCCCGCCACTTGGCCGGACCGGAAGGTGGTTGAAGGCACCGGAACCTCGAGTTGCGAAACAAGGGGGGATCCCTGTGCATAGAGCATTTTCCCGGCGAAGGCTTTTCGGATACCGGCAACCGGATATACGGGATGCGAAGGTACGCCGTTGTAATTCGCTTCCAGGGCCAAGAGCGACTCGGCGTTCGGCCCGACGAGCGCGATCTTCTTCACGTCCGGACGCAAGGGCAGGATTCCATTGTTCTTCAGAAGCACGATCGATTCACGCGCCGCCCGCAGCGCCCGGGCGCGATTTTCGCCGGAATCGTTTTCGCGAAACGGAATGCGATTGAAGGGAACGGCGCCGGGCGGGTCAAACATTCCCAGGCGGAATCTGGCGACGAAGAGCCGTTTCAGCGACGTGTCAATTTCGCTTTCTTTGATCACCCCGTCCTTCACGGCTTTCACCAGCGCCACGTACTCGTCGCCGCACGTCGTGTCTGTCCCGGCTTGAACCGCGACCGCGGAGCCATGCTCGTTGTCGGGAGTGTATTTATGGCCGGAGGTGATGTCTCCAACGGCCCCGCAGTCCGACGTCACATAGCCCTGGAAATGCCAGTCGCCCCGCAGCGTGTCTTGGAGCAGATACTTATTGGCGCAGGCGGGAACGCCATCCACGGCGTTGTAAGCGCACATGATGGAATAGGCCTGCGCGTCCACAATCGACTCCCGGAACGCGGGAAGGTAGGTGTCTTCGAGGTCGTGGGGCGAGACCGGAACATTGAACCCGTGGCGTGCAAGCTCCGGCCCGCTGTGCACCGCGTAGTGTTTGGGCGTCGCGATGGCCTTGAAATACTTGGGATCGGTGCCCTGCACACCGGTCACGAAAGCCGATCCCAGCTTGCCGCTGAGAAAGGGATCTTCGCCATAGGTTTCCTGTCCGCGGCCCCAGCGCGGATCGCGGAAGATGTTGATGTTGGGTGACCAGAAGTCCAGGCCGAAGTAGATGCTGTGATTCCCCTCGCGCTGCGCCTGGTTGTATTTGGCGCGAGCCTCGGTGGCAATGGTTTCACCCTCGAGGTGAATCAGGCCCGTGTCCCAGGTGGCTGCCATGCCGATGGCCTGCGGGAAGACGGTGGCGTATCCCGAGCGCGCCACGCCGTGCAGCGCCTCACTCCACCAGTCGTAGGAGGGGACGCCCAGGCGCGGAATCGCCGGAGCCGTGTGTTGCATCTGGCGCACCTTTTCTTCCAGCGTCATTCGCGAAACCAGGTCATCAACGCGCTTCTCAATCGTGAGAGAAGGGTCTTTGTAGGCGGGCAGCGCGGGCGTTTGCGCCAGGCCGGGCCGTGTGAAACCGCAAGCCAAAAGACATGCGAAAAGTGCGTAGAGAACTCTTGGAGAAACCGTTGAATGGTACGGCGCGCTCATAGCATTCCCCTCACTGGAGTTTAGGCCCGGAAGTATAAGACGAATTTACGACGGTAAGGCAAGAATGTACGGCAACTCAGAGCGAGGCTGCCATCCCAACTGACACGGACATCCGAGCCTGGCGTCACAATCGATTCATAACACTCGCTAGGTAACCCGCTCCGAAACCGTTATCGATGTTGACTACGCACACGTTGGGCGAGCAACTGTTCAGCATGCCGAGCAGCGCCGCCAGGCCGCGGAAACTGGCGCCATAGCCGATGCTCGACGGCACGGCAATCACCGGAACGCCCACGAGGCCCGCCACGACGCTCGGCAGGGCGCCTTCCATGCCGGCCACGCAGATGATCACGCGCGCTTCCCTCAGATGACGGCTTTCGCCCAGCAACCGGTGGATGCCCGCGACCCCGACATCATAGAGAGGCTCCACGCGGTTGCCCATAATGTCGGCAGTCACCAGGGCCTCTTCCGCCACGGGAATGTCGGACGTGCCCGCACATACCACCAGGACTTTGCCCCGGCCGCGAATCTTGCGTTCCCGCCGGACCGTGATGGTGCCCGACAGAGCGTGGAACTCCACTTTGGGATCGAGTGGCCGCAGCAGTTCGTAAAGGTCCCGGTCACCACGCGTGACGAGAATGTTGTGATGGTTGCGCAGCATGTGCCGCACAATGCCTTCCACCTGGGCCGGGTCTTTGCCGCGCGCAAAAATGACTTCGGGCAACCCTTGCCGCAGCGACCGGTGGTGGTCGATCTTCGCGTAACCCAGGTCTTCATAGGGCAGATTACGCAGGTGATCGACGGCATCGGCGACCGAGAGCTTGCCGCTCTTTACTTGCTTCAGCATTTCGGTGATTTCTTCGGGAGTCAAAATATTCCTCCACTCTCTTGCGAGCAGATGATGCGTAGCTTTCAGCACTCAGCTTTCAGCGTTCAGCTACGGCATTTACTCGAAGAGCACTGGCTACCTCAAGATCGCACTGTCCAGCCGACCGCCGGACAGTGCGCAGTGTTCGCCGTTTGAGGTTGCTGAAAGCTGGCCGCTGATGGGTGATAGCAAATGCCCTTCCCGCGAAGTTCTAAAAGCTGTTGCAGAACTCGGTTTAAGTTGCTGTCAGGGCACGGTTTTAACCGTGCCGAAGCGGCGTCTTCAGGATAGCGGCTTCAGCCGCTGAGGGCCCATGATGCGCCTCAGGAGCTAAAGCTCCCTCGGTTCTTCATCTTGACCGGCACGACTAAAGTCGTGCCCCGACGAGCGTTACATGAGGTTTTGCAACAGCTTCTAGTATACCAATCTCCAGGCTCCGATTCGCATTGCATTGAAAAACGGTTGGGCATATCGTGCCAGGCGGCCGGGAGGTAAGAAAGACGACGCCAGGAAGGCTAAAGGTTCCACGCTGCACAACGCAAGCTGAAAGCGAGTGCAGTGCGTTGTAAATACCTTTACGGGCGTAGTGCCACCCGGTAGGGCGGCGTGGTGGGCTTGTAGTTCTCTTGGGAGGCGGTGGATGGTCGAAGACATTAGGCGAAAGCCTTTGCGCATCATCAACAGTGTTGCTCCGATTCGCATTTGTGACAACGGCGGATGGACCGACACCTGGTTTGCCAGGCAGGGCAAGATCTTCAACATTGGCGTTTATCCCTATGTTGAAGTCCAGATCGAAGTCTTTCCTCGCGAAAGCCGGGCGGAGCGCATCCAGGTCTTCGCAGAGAACTACGGCGAGCGATTCGTGGCGCGGCCGCAGGACAACACGTGGGACAAACACCCGCTGCTGCAGGCTGCCATTGCGCGGATGAAGGTACCCGAGACCGTGGCGATTGGCGTCACAGTATTTTCGGAAGCGCCGAGTGGGGCTTCGACCGGCACTTCCGCGGCGGTCACTGTGGCCCTGGTGGGTGCGCTGGATCGCTTGACGGCAGGGCACCTGACTCCGCATGAGGTGGCGTACACCGCTCAGGCCATTGAGACCGAGATGCTTCACTTACAGTGCGGCATACAGGACCAGTTATGCGCGGCTTTCGGCGGGATCAACTACATCGAGATGTTCGACTACCCGCGCGCCACGGTCTCGCCGGTTCAAGTCCCGAATGCCATCTGGTGGGAGCTCGAGCGGCGGCTGGCGCTCGTCTACCTGGGCAAATCCCACAGCTCTTCTGCCGTTCACGAGATGGTAGTTAAGGAACTGGAGGGCTCGGGGCCGCACTGCGGGAAGCTGGAGGACCTGCGCGCCACGGCCGAGAAGTCGCGCGACGCCGTCTATGCGGGGGATTTCGAGGCGCTCGGCCGGGCGATGATTGAGAACACCGAAGCGCAGCGGCGCCTTCACCCGGAACTCGTCAGCCAGGACGCCGACCGGATCATCGCCATCGCTCGCGAGCACGGCGCTCTGGGCTGGAAGGTCAACGGCGCGGGCGGCGAGGGCGGCTCCGTGACACTGCTCCTGGGTTCGCTAACCAGTGCGAAGCGCGCCGCGATTCGCGAAATCGAGCGGGATAACCACCTCTGCAAAAATATCCCGGTTTACCTCAGTCGATATGGGTTGAGAACGTGGGATTGGAAGCCGGAAGGAAATCAGGAGTTAGGAAAGCGTGCCCCCCTGGCTGAATAGAACTGTGTCAGCGGGTGGGGCAGACATAGCCTGTTGCTGAGGATTGCAGAATGTAGTGACAACCCATGCTGTAGCGGCGTTCGGAGCCTGCCCTGCCGCAGGAAGGGACCGCCGTCGTTGAGAATCAACGATTTCGGCACGCATCGAGCGCCGCTGGAGATGGTGGCGGCCATTTTCCCTCGCCCCGCTTGGGGGAGAGGGTGACCGACGGAGGAGGTTGGGGGGCCCCACGCTCTGCGTGTCGTGGGGGTCCCTTCTGCCGGTAATGGCGATGAGTCCCGCCGTAGAAGAATCGGTGATGACGTCGCATCAGCGCATTTTACGGAACCGCACAAGCGGCGCACACATGAAAAGCGATGTATGCGCCACCCGCGATACACCTTGCGGAGGATAATGGCCGCAGAAGAGACGCGGACCACAGAACCGGTGGTCCACGCTACCCGCTGATCGCACAGATGCCCCAAACCGGCATGTATGCGCCACCCGCGGACAAGGAAACGACCTGTCTTTCCTACAGTTCTCGACATGCACTTCATGGTCCGCGGTTCATTCAAAATCCGTAAACGTGGTGACCCAGTTGACTCCGCTTTTCTCCGCATGCAAACACCGGCGTGGAAAAAGCTTGCACATGATGCTGCGCAGGTCAGATGGGCGTAGAATGGGGCCGTCTTTGGGGTAAAAGAGGAGATTCCAGCTTAACTGAAGGGGGCTGCGCTCATGGTCGAGTGGATCGCTGGTTGTTTAATCGCGGCGTTGGTGAGCGTCTTCGTGTTCTTCCGAAAAAGGTCGCAAGTCGGCGGCGATTGGCGGAAGTTCACCAGTTATCCGATGACGAACCAGTTTGTGACCGGTGGTGGATCGAGCACCACAATTACGACGCATTACAATAAAGGCGCACCACAAACCCACTGGCTGGATTCATCGTTATGGTGGATTTTTCTGCACCCCCTTATCGTTTTCGTCGCTCCGTTCATGGCCTTTTTTGTTGCATTGACACTCGGCGGGGGTGCCCTTATTTTTGTGGTGGCGATGAAGTGCAATGCGAGGACTTACTTGCATTGGAGCATTCCGCTTGCGCTCGCCGCCACCTATTTTCTCAGTGTCGATCATGTCCTCGGGGACACTATGGTCGACCAGGCTAAGCGAGAACGCAAGCGCGATTACAAGTTCGATTTCGCCGACCCAGTTGCGTCGTCCCTCCCCCCCGTCGGTGTTGTCGTTGAAAGGCAAAGTCTGGTTGAACTATTCATTCTGCCGGGATGGTTCAAACGATGGTTGGAAAGACAATCAAGGGCAAACGAAGAGGAGCGAAACCAGCGGGAACGGCGGGCACAGGAACTGATGCGGAAGCCCGTGACCCAGCCGGTGCGAGAGGTAAGAGCCGCGGCTCTGCAGTGTCCTGAGTGCGGAGCACGGTACCGCTCGACCGACTATCGTGAGGATGCCGAGGTTTGGTTTTGTTCGGCCTGCAAAGGCGTTCTGCGGAGGAAAGCAAGCGCCTAGCCACGGTCGGAAACTTGGGGACAGGAAAACCTGGGAAAAGACGAAACGCTGTGCGCGTTACTTTGTCCCACACCGCGGGTGGTGCATACATCTCGACGCCTTCTGTCGGGATGTGTGCGACCCTAGGTCCCTATGGCCGGACAGTCACGTCTATGTCAAGCCTGAAAACTGTGACACGGGTGTGGCGTAGGACCTGCCAAAGGTGCGGTAATTGACCTCATTGACACTTCGCACGTCCTTATTTTCAATAAGTCGCGTGCCTTCAATGTTGGCGGGATAATTCGGCTTACAGGCTTGCCCGCGCTTTCTCTGAACTGACCGATCCTACACTAAGGCCTTGCAAGGACTTCTACCGGCACTGACGGGAGCGGCTTATTTGGAAGAGCACGACCGCACGTGAATTGTGCCCAACCTCACGGCTGGCTGACCATACAAGGGCCAGAACTAAGTGAAGTCTTCTTATATCACTTATTCGTCAGTCCAGTTGCTAGCGGGAGCGCCTCCATCGCGAGGTCTTCGCCGTCCGATCTCTGCATCGTGGGAGACGGGGCGACGGCGCTTGAGTAGGAGCAACCACCGCCCACGACCGTAATATAGCTTTGACCATTTAGACTCGGACATGGGCCGCAGGCCCCGGATTCGTAAGTCACAACAATTGGACTTCCCGATGTTCCACTACCCAAGGCGACCGGTTGCGTCGTATAGGTTCCGCACAAATGCAACGTATTGCCCGGATTCCAGTCCATCGCCAGCATCGAGCCGATGGAGCGCGCATCCGCACAATCGTCACCCGATCCCATCCCTGCCGACGCTTGCGCGAAGTAAATATCAGTGCGGAAATTATCGGCAAAGATGAGCGCGCCCGCCGAGTCTTTCACTTGCATGAAATCTGTCACCATGGTTACGGGAAGTACGGCATTATTGGGCGGTCCAGGACCTAGTGCTCCCGTGGCGGTCTGAACCTGGATAATTGCGAAGACGGGGCTATTCGTCACGGAGTTGCCGCTAAACGAGCAACCCGTGCTCACTCCGTCAATCGTTTCTGATAGAGCGCCCGCACTTCGGGTCATAACGTAGGTGTGGAAATTTGTATCGATCGGCGTCTGAGCTGATCTGCAAGTTGAGGGGCTGGTTCCATTGAACACGCTGATGGATGGCCACGTTCCTGTGTAGGAACCATTCGAGATGAACTCAGCCATGTCGATTTCCGCATAACTGGAATCCGAGCAAGCCGAAGCGGAGCCGTTATAAATGTTCTGGTTCTGGCATCGAGTATCCAGGAACCAATAAGCTGGCCATACTGCGGAAGCCGCAGCCGGTATCTTTCCGCGTATCGTGACTGTTCCATAAGTAAAACTTAGTGAAGTCCATTGAAGGTCGCCGGTTCTATACGGCCAACTCGCGGGACTGGTCTTCACTGTGCCGTCGTCGTTGAAATCCCCGCAAGTGTAGGCGTTGTTGTTCGTGGTGATGGTCAAACCGCCGGAGTCTTGGGGCCCACTGCTGGTCGAAATCGCATCGGGTATGTTGCACTCGTTTTCGTCCTGACTGTATTCCCCGTGACGGGAGATGACGGTCCACGTGGGATTAAGGGTTCCCGATCCTATAACCTGGCAAGTCGGAGACGAAGAATTGAGCGTTTGTCCGCAACCATTTTGAGCAATGGCCGTACCGGTGAAGTCGACTCCCGTCACGTTGTTGCCGTTGAGGGTGACCGCCTGAGCCGTGGGGGAGAACGTGAAACCCGTATTGCTGGGAGTGACGGTATAAGCGCCGTTGGCCAGCCCGCTGAAACTGTAGGTGCCCGAACTGCTGGCTGTGGTGGTGGCATTTGCCGCGCCGCTCAGTGTGACGGTTGCTCCCGTACCGCTGGGTGCTGGGCTGATGGCTCCCGAAATCGCAAAGGCGGGGCTAGCTACGAAGTTAACTCCCGTCACGCTGTTGCCATTGAGGGTGACCGTCTGGGTTGCGGGGGAGAAGGTGAAACCCGCATTGCTGGGAGTGACGGCGTAAGTCCCATTGGCCAGCCCGCTGAAGCTGTAGGAGCCCGAACTACTGGCCGTGGTTGTCGCGCTCGCCTTCCCGTTCAGGGTCACTGCCGCTCCGCTGCCGCCGGCCGACGGGCTGATGGTGCCGGAGATACTGAAGGTCTGCCCGGAGAGCGCCGTGCCGGTGAAGTTGACGTTAGCAACATTGGCGTCGTTAATCGTCAGGGTCTGGCTGGGAGGAGAGAAGCTGTAACCTGAATTGCTAGGCGTGACCGTGTAAGTCCCATTCGCCAGACCCGCGAAGCTGTAATTTCCGGAACTATCCGCCGTCACCGTGTTGCTTGAGGTTCCACTCAGGACAACCGTTGCCCCGCTCCCTGCCGATGACGGACTGAGGGTGCCCGAGATACTAAACGTCTGCGCGGCCGGGGCCGGAAGGACTTCGCAGATACTCAGGTTGTATCGGTCCGAGGTCGGTGCCGTGTCATTGATGGTCACATTCGTACCGTTCAGCGGCGTCGGGATGTTCTGCATTTGCACCCAGTAGGTGTCCCCGGTCGACGCCAGGTCTTGGTGTACAAGGCTCTGCCCCGACCCTGGCGTTCGAGCAATGGCATTGTCGTAGTCATCGCCGACCCCAAACACCCACGCGCTGTTCCGCGTCGTCACGAGCGACGCCGTGGGTGCCCCCGACTTGGCGCTCGCGCTCTTTGTTGCTCCAATCGCCCCCGAGCCGTTCGTCCCCGAGGGGTCGATACCCGTGAAGCTCAGCACGGTAATCGAGGAGACCACAGCCTGCGACAGTGTGGCCGCCACCGTCACCTTGCTCAACAGCGAAGGGGCAAACGCTCGCCAGATCTCCGACGTGCCGCTTTGCGCGTTCGTTCTGACCACTAGCACCCAGACCAGACCTCCACCGCTGACGCCGGTCACCGTAGTATTTGTACCTGTACGGTAATCCGTGGCCACAAAGGCCAACAGCAACTCGTTCGCTGCGGTGGTCGAGAACGCGGAGGCTTTCACTGTCGTACTGGCCGTAGCCCCATCCCCAAATGCCTGCGCGTCGATCCGGATCGCCCCGGCCGTCAGTTGAGCCGTGAAATTAACCGCGGTCGCATTAGCCCCATTAATGGTCACAGATTGACTGGCGGGGCTGAAGGTGAAACCCGCCTTGCTGGGGGTCACCGTGTAGGTGCCATTCGCCAGACCCGCAAAGCTGTAATTCCCGAAACTATCGGCCGTCGCGGTGGCGCTCGATG
>Ga0335069_10000743_pt1 | contig 52909 bp, 46 predicted proteins | sample Lox_Sample_11_FD_206714 | JGI IMG/M metagenome (GOLD analysis project Ga0335069, IMG submission 206714) | Soil microbial communities from Loxahatchee National Wildlife Refuge, Florida, United States - Lox_Sample_1.1 | ecosystem: Environmental > Terrestrial > Soil > Wetlands | place: USA... | reverse complement strand
TTTCAACGGCGCCCTGCTCATCACCTACACCGAGACTTCGCCGGTCTACACCACCGGGCAGCCAGGCATCGCCGCGTTCTCCACCGCATCCACCGCCAAAATCCTCACCTTCAACGGTGGGTCGCTGTCGGGTGGTGGCGGTTCCACTCCTCCGCCGACCACGCCCCCAACCCGTTCCAACGGCCAGCCCACGGGATCGCTTGCCGCAGGTACCACCCAGACGACTCTCAGCCTCACTACCAATGTGAGCGCTACCTGCCGGTATGCTACCGTCTCCGGCACCGCCTATGCCTCCATGGCCAACACCTTTGCCACCACTGGAGCAACAGCGCAGTCCACCCCGGTAACCGGGCTGACTAACGGCGGAAATTACACCTACTACGTCCGTTGCCAAGATACTTCCGGCAACACCAACACCGATGATTTCCTGATTACCTTCTCCGTCAGCAATTCGGCGGCGTCCCCCGGAGACCCGGCTTCCAGCAGCTTTGCCGGCGTCGAAAATCCACTCTCCGAGGGCGGAATCTGGAATACGCCCGGGGCCTGGGGCAGTATGGCCAAGAACAACGGCGCCTATGGACCCGCCACGGACATGGCCCGCCTGACCACCCCCGCGATCAATGCGGACCAGTTCTCGGAAATCACCTTTGACCAGAATCTCGGCACTTCGAGCTGGGTTGGCGTGACCACGCGCGTTCAGGGTCCCAACAACGGCAGCTGCTACCTGGCCATTGCCTACTCCGGTGGAGTCTATCTCTATCGCACCGACGACAACGGCTCGCTGGGTTGGACCCAACTGTCATCGGCGACCGTGGATATCACGGTGGCACCGCGGCGGTTACGGCTGGAATCGCAGGGCTCTACCCATCGGGTGTATTTCAACGGCGCCCTGCTCATCACCTACACCGAGACTTCGCCGGTCTACACCACCGGGCAGCCAGGCATCGCCGCGTTCTCCACCGCATCCACCGCCAAAATCCTCACCTTCAACGGTGGGTCGCTGGCCCAAAACTGAAGCGACAGAATTCGCTGAACGAGAACGATCCGTCGGAATGCTCCCACTTAAAGACTCTCTATTGGCTTGCCGGGCAGGATGACGGAGTACTCTAGCATGGCGTTCCTTGGTTTTGGATCTGGCTGGATCCTGAATGTTGGACGGCGCCTGGTAGTGTCCAAAGTTTTTCGCACATTTGTTGAGGCATGGATCTGGTGGTGCTCGGCTCCCCCTCGGAGGAGCCGAAAGGTTCTGCGGGCGCGTTCATGCCGCTTCGCTCGCTTCCGAAAGCCGGTTCATGTCCAGATACGGCCGCATGCCCCAGTTCGTTCCGGCCACGTGCGGCAGTCTGGCCGCCGCCAGCATCAACGCCGATTTCCCATCCGGAAATGCTCCCACCGCCCGCGTTCTTCGTCGCACTTCCTGCAACAGCCTTTCCAGTGGGTTGTTCGTCCGTAAGCTCCGCCAGTGCTCTCGCGGAAACGCGTAGTAGTACAGCGTCTCTTCAATCCCGGCCACCATAATCGTCGCAGCATCCGTCAGTTTCATCTCTTTCAACTTCACGGCTACCTGTTCCGCCTTCTGCCGTGCCGCCGCACGATCTTCCTGCGCGTGAATCGCTTTCAGCATCGCCGCTACTTCTTTCACCTTGCTGGTTGGTACGGCCGTCCACACGTTCCGATAAAAATGCACAGCACACCTCTGCCACAACGCTTCTGGATAAAACTCCCCGAGGCTCTCCGCCAGCCCCAGGCACTTGTCCGAAACGAACAGCAGCACGCCTTTTGGCCCGCGCTCTCTCAAGTGGCGCAAGAATGCCGTCCAGCTAGCCTTGTCTTCCTTCGATCCTTCCGCCACCGCCAGCACTTCTCGAAAACCCTCTTCATTCACCCCGATCGCCACCAACAGCGACACGTTCCGCACTTCGCCGCCCCAGCTCCGCCTCAGCCACAAGCCATCGAGAAACACGTATAAATGGTTGCCTTCGATCGGCCGGTTCCGCCAGCTCTCAATTTGCGCGTAGATCTTCTGGTTCAGCCCGCTCACCGTGCTCGGGCTGACCCGCGTGCCCGCGGGGCTTCCGTGATGTCTTCGACTCGCCGTACGCTCACTCCCGCAAGATACATCTCTACCAGCGCTTCTTCCACCGAACTTTCCCGCCGCCGGTAGCGTTCGATGATGGCGGTCTCAAACGGCAGGTTGCGCAGCTTCGGCACTTTCAGCGTGACTTCGCCCGCTTTCGTTTGTAAGTGCCGATGGTAGGAACCTGCTCGCGTATCTTTCCGTGCCTCGTTCCGTTCGTACCGCTCGGCTCGGCAAAGACGGTCGGCTTCGGCATCCAGCATGGCGTTCAACGTCTCTTCCACCGTGCTGCGGACCACTTCCCCCAGGCGTTCCTGGGGTCTTCCCCTCGTCGATCTGGATCACCTGACTCAGCTTCGTTAGTTCTCCCTGGCTGGTGGGCTCCATCACACCTCCTCTCGGGCCTCTTCAGGCCCTCTGTTTTACCAACCAGATCTGCTCCTCTTCAAATGTGCGAAAGAAAGCGTACGTTATCCAGGATTGGACAGACGAGTACTTTAGGAAGGAAGTAGCCTGGGGGAATGGAAGCGGACGCGGAGGAATTGCTATCGGAGGAGCGTGCGAGGAATAGCCCTCCGTGTGGCTAACGGAATCGCGTCGCCACACGGGAGGTGCGGATTATAGGTGCAAAATCATCCGGAGTTTTCTAACGATACCTAAGACCGATTGTTCGCGATGCCGTGAAGCAGTGCATTGCAGGCATAGTGAGTGCCCGAGACGAACTGCAAGACGGGACCAAAGCTCCAGACACCAGGCGCTCCGAGGATGTGCAAGCCGTCCACAGAGGTCTCGAGACCTGGCCGGAGGCGGGGATAACCGTTGGCGCGGCTGATGGACTCACCCAGTTTGGGGGAGAGAAAAGGGTACTTCGAAACATCAACCTTATAGCCCGTTCCCAGCAGAAGGTGATCAGCCAGCCTTTCTGCCCCATCGTCGAAACGGATCTTCACTTTTTCGCCTACGATCTGCACGGAATTAACGCTTCGGCCCAAGTGCAGAGGTACTTCCTTGAGCCGGTCCACAAGCCAGCGCGCTCCTGCGGGCCTAACCGCTCTCTTGCGTAGCCGGTCCTGCAAAGATCGAGGCAAGCGCTTGACGAGATCGGGCCTTGCAAGTAACTGACTGAGCCCCGCCGGCCCGACGTCCGTGGGCGCATAGAGGACACTCCGAACGAATGGACCCAACCCATGATGAAGCGTCCGCGAGGCAAGCCCTTGGAGCCAATGAATCTTGCGAGTCCGGGCAAACACTTCCGCGCGGCCTCCCGCTTCGTGAATCAACGCGGCGGATTCAAGGGCGCTTTGTCCCCCCCCGATGATCACCACTTCGCGCCCCGCAAATCCACTCATGTTGCGATGCTGAGAGGTATGAGAAGCCAGGTTAGACGGAAGATGCTTGAACTCGGAGGGGATCCGGGCAAAGGGGCCAATGCCTGCGGCAATGACGACGCGGCGGGAGTTGAGGCTCTCTCCGCCCGCGAGTTCCAAGCGGAATTCACCCGCGACAATGTCGATGCGGGAAACCTGGCGACGATCCAAATTCGGAACTGCGCGCTTCTGATACCAGTGGCCGTAGCTCACAAAGCATTCGACAGGTACCGGCATACCAAAAGAGGCGCCGGTAGCTTGCTGAAAAGCTTCGAGTGTCAGAGATTTATCGGGCCCCGCGATCTCGGTTGCAGTCCAATTCGAACGCAAAAGCATCCCCTGGGGCATGTTCTGCTCCCAGAACGACATTGGTTCGCCGAAAACGCGCACATCGAGACCCTTGATCGTGCTCAAATGCGCGGCAGCGGAGAGTCCATAGGGCCCCGCACCTATAATTGCGACGTCACAACCATTCATAATTGTTAAGCCTCGCTATGATTTTGGATATTGAACCCTGCGGGATAGGAGAAAATCTTGTGATTAGAATCCGCGCCGGATGGCAAGATACGGAATCAGAGCAATCTCTACGAATCCGGGCAGGGGATCTCTGCCGCTAAAGACCGCTTCCTCGTCGAACTCGAACAAAGTCCGGATATAAGAGCCCAGTGATATTTTCCCGCTGGTAACCCCCACCACACCCGTGGGAATGTCCGTGACCAAGCGAATCCAACGAATTCCCGGCTTTCCGTGCACCGGTTTCGACGGGCGATCTAGCTGATCCTCGAAGAGAAAAAACGGGTAATCCACACCCGCGCGGCGGCCGATCGTGTGATACCCCCAGGTTCGTCCGTTCACATCGAGCAGGCGATATTGGCCGGTTCTCGCGTCATACTTATACTCCATCTCGACAAGGCCGTAGTAATCAATGGCGCGGAGGAATTCCTCGGAGTACTTTTCCAGCAAAGGCAATTCCATGCTTTCCACGTATGTGCTGGAACGGCCGAACTCCAAGGGATGCTGCCGCTTCCGGCAAGTGACCAAGGTGGCCACCGAATTTCCGCTCTTGAAGAAGGAACAAAATGCATATTGCGTGCTTCCGCCGCCTGGGACGATGTCCTGAATCATGATCTCTTCGGCGGGCATAAACGCGGCCACTCGCTTGTAGATGTCGCGGAGTTCGGCGATATTTTCGGCGCGCAAGGCTTTGGCGCCGGTCTCGTAGATAAAGTGCTCTTTGATCGCGGGTTTAATGGCAACCGGGAAATGCCCCTCAAGCTGATCAAGCTCCGCATACGATTTCGGATACCAGGTTTGAGGCACGGGGATTCCCAAGCGCTCTGCAAGGGAGTAGGTCTTGCGCTTGTCCCACAGCCATTGAATGGTGTCCCAGCCGGGTGTGGGAACACGAAAGATCTTGCTTAGCTCGTCGCGATGCTGCGAAATCGCGGCTACATTTTCGTCGCGAGTTGGAAACAGGACCCAACCGTACAAGCCGTATTTCTTTCCCACTTCCAATATATGGCCAACCGTCTCGTCCGGGTCCCGCAGCGAAGGTACACGTTCCGAGAACGAAGCATAGCGGGAAAAACGTGCGATGGAAAGTTCGTCGTCGAGAACACCCACGGGAATGCCCTGGGATCCCAGGCTGCGGACCACGCCGAGGCCTTGGTAATCGCCTCCGATAACCAGTCCGCCGACAGAATTCCCCTTTGTTCCGCGACTCACGTGCCGCGAATCAGGAAAGGCTGAATTGTAAGTGTTGCTCATTCGTTCTCGGCTTCACTCCATGCACGAACCTAACTTGTCTTTTCTTCCACTTGGAAACGGAGGCGGCCGTCCGCAAGCACGGCATAAGCAATCCTGGCGCGCTCTGCCCCGGCACCTTCGATTCTCCAGTTGCCGTTGCATTGGACCAGCTTCATCCGATGGCGTGCCCTCCACCAGGCATCCAAATCTCCGGGCAAGGGATTCCAGATATTTTTCGTCTCTACCAGGCCGCGCAAATAGTCGAGGAGGCGTGTATACACGGCGCGGCACTTCCTGGCAATCAAGTAGTCGGGGTGGGCAATAAAACTCATCAAACCGTTGTTCTCCAGGATTAAGCCAAGCTGCTTCTTCCAGAGATCTATCGAATAGTCGTTCAAGATGTAAAACAAAGAGTAGTCCTGCGTTGCGGTGAGAGGTAGCTCGACAATATTTCCCAGGAAAAACGGCATGACGGTGCAGCATCCGCCGCGTTTAGGTTCCAAATGGGCGACGTTCGGAACCGACATGTCGTAGGAGAATTCGAAGGCGTCGTACCAATCGGGATTGCGGTACATTGCGCCCGCACGAAAGCCGCGGGCCTGATAACGGCGCACGTATCCGTTGATTCTTGCGGCCCTGCTAAGAAACTCGGGGTATTCGGCGTACAAGTGGCCGTCGTGATTCAGGTCATGAATATTGAACTCAAAGCCACGCCCCTTGATCTCCTGGACATATTCATCCGGCACCTCGTAACGTTTTTCGGGGATTACTTGAAATGAAGCCTTGATTCCGAAAGACGCATCCAGGTCCATCAAATTCGAGGTGAAATCGCGGCCCTCCGCCGTCTCCACATCATGAGTCATGATCAGGCAGCTTGGCGCACCTTCCGGCCAAAACCAGATGAATGGAACCTTCTCGATACCGGCCGATTCCATGCACAGCTGGAGTGTTTTTTCATGGAGCCTCTCCACTGTGAAATCCACCGGCCATGCGGGAAAAGGCCTGGTTTTCCAATCGCTGAAGTAAGCCCGCTGCAGGTGGCGTCGAATCGGCACGGGAAGCAACTCTCTAACGAAATAGTAAGCGTGACGGATCCACTCCTTGCTGATCATCCTCTCTCTTTGAGGAGCCAGTCCTCCCAGATACCGCTCGCGTCGTAAGTTCTCAACCACCTGACCGGGATCGAATGAGAGGCTAATTCCCGACCCATTGACGTGGAAATCCCTCGAAGCGTCATAGAGAGTATGGTTTTCGAAGCTCGCGGAGACGCCGGAAGCACATTGTCCGTAGCAAACAATCTCGGGACCCGCCGAGAAAAATCCGCTGGCGCCTGATAGTTTTGGCTCAGGTAGACTTTGGATTAAGCATTCCGGAAGACGAAAATAATCAGTGAGAATCAACTTCACGCTTCTTTGAGCCTGCCTCTCCTGCGGAGGAATTGACTTAAGGGACTCTCCAAACGGGCCCGGGACAATGAAAGATTCATAAAAACGGAACCGCACTACTCAGAAAGTACTCGAGATCTCCATGAGCGAAGTTTGGTTATGGTACGGCTCGATAATCTGTTCAAACGTAGATGTTTGGCTATCCAATATGCCGATAAAGAAGCTTTCCCGCAAGGACTAATAGCCTGTCCGGCATGTGCGAAACGGCATGTTTCGTGCACTTCCAATCAGCGGCGGAATCGAGATCAGTCACGCGAGGACATTGCCAGTAGACGAGCGGCTTCGGTTGCTGGACCCAGTGGTTCTTGAACCTGAGAAGGCCGGCATGGTCCTCTTGCGTGCGTCCCATGTCGAATTCGCTCATGCCATTCGATTGGGCCGCTTCGATGGCCCTCCACAGCAGCCAGGGTGTGGCGCCCATTTTTTTCAAACGCAAGTCGGAGCATCCGTATTTGTAGTAGACGGTCTTCCTGAATCGCAACGTAAGGATAGCCGCAATCGGCGTTTTGTCGTTATAAGCGACGCGGATTTCCAATGCATCATTTTGGCAGCGAATCAAGTTCTGAAGCCAGACATAAGGAACCGGAGGCAAATGGTGGCGGCGCCTGGTAGCTACAAATAATGCGTAGAACTCTTTGAGCAGATCGTCGGACCTGCCACATCTCTCCACCAGGCCCGATCGCCGGGCGTGATCGACACGGCGTTGAACGGAATCCTTGTCGAGACTCCGGAATATCCGATTCAACTCCGGGCGCAAGTCAACGGTATGCAAGAAGTATCTCCCTGCCGATTGAAAACCGTCTCCCGCACATGTTTGGTCAAAGCGTCCATTTACCGGACGAAGCTCTATATATTTGAATTTCTGTAGTTCCCTGATCGTGAGCAGGTATCCCATCAGAAAATTCATATCTTCAGCCGAATCGCACAGTGGTTCGCAATGATCGGAAAATGGAAGCGAAACCAGGCGCCGCCCGGTGAGCCAGCTATTAATCCGGCAGAAGACCACCCCGTTCTTCAGCTCACCGGTTGGCGAAGACGTTGTAAATACCACCGGCTCATAGCCGTAGGTGAGCCGCAAGGCCCTGAGCCAACCGACCGTGTGGAATATGGACGCCTTCGGGTGCCTTTCGACAAAGTCCGCCCAACGGCCGTCCGCAATAGGATCGATTTGATAGATTCTCATTATACGGAAAGGATTTGCGCTATGAGTGGCCTACAATCGCCGCGCTGGAGTTCGCGGGGAATGGTTTCTTTAGGCCGATACCAGACTCTCATTCTTGACAGCCGACCTGCCCTTCAATCCCTTCAGCAGATCCATGTAAAGCGATTTTTGACCGGCGACAAACAAGAGCAATCCGAAATACACGATAAACAAGCCCGCGCTTTCCACGACCAGCAGCAGCAAAGGCGGGAGTACCTGCACGCACGCCGACCTGATTGCGAACGCCAACCCTGCGGCCACAACGCTGCAAGCCAATGGCCGCGTCGCGGTCTTTAAAATATCGCCAAACGAGATCATCGTGCCTTTAACGCACCAGGCGATATGCGGCCCTACCCAAAGAGTCATCACCGCCGAATAGGCTAACGCCACCCCCTTGGGGCCATAAGGCAACCCAAGGACATAGCCGGCGATAATGAGAGGGGCAAAGACCAAAGCGATCTTCAGGCTCCGCCCCACTAGCCCCAGTGAATACAGCAACCATCCCAGCGGGTTAATGAGAGCAAAGATCAGAATTGTGGGAGCCAGAAGGCGAAAGATGGGAACCGCTTCCTCCCACTGCGGGCCGAGGGAGATCAAGACGACATCCCTGGCAAAAAGCGTGCAAACCACGGTGATGGGGATCGTGAGAGCCAATACGAGGGAATACCCATTGAGAAAATACCGCTTGAAGCGTTCGGCATCATCCTTGACCCGCGAAAGGGCCGAAAAAGCAACTTCACCAACCGCTGAGTTCAAATTGTCCGTTGGAATATTTACGAGCTGATATGCGCGACCATAGATTCCGATTGCGTCGGTGCCCCAGAAGCGGCCCAAAAGCACCTTTTCAGAGTTATAGGCAATGTAAGCTACAAGGCCATTCAAGGTGATTGTTCCGCCGAAGTGGAACATCGAACGAACGCCCGAGTTGCGTTGTGGCCTGCCTGGTACCCAGCCTGCGGCCAGCCAGAAACCGATCGACGTAACGAGAGGAGAGGATACGGTCATTGCGACGAGCGCCCAGTATCCGTAGCCAGCCAATGCACCGGCAATGCCAATGGAAGTGCTCACGATCAGTCCAACGACGTTGATGATCGCCATCGCCGTAAATCGCATATTGCGCTGGAGCAGAGCGGAATGTTGTACGCCTGCTGCATTAAACAGGAAGCCAATTCCCAAGACTACGGTCACCCCGACAAGTCGAGGCTCATGATAGAAGGAGGCAATTGCCGGCGCCGACGCCAGCGACAAAAGCGTGAGGACAAACCCAACCAACAGATTTATCCAGAATAACGTTGAAATTTGCGCTTCGGTCACCGTCGTCCGTTGGACGGCGGCGGTGGAAAGGCCGAAATCACGAAACAAATTTAAGACGCCGGTGAAGGCCGTGACCATGCCCACCAATCCGTAGTCCTTCGGTCCTAGCAGCCGCGCCAGGATCATGAGAGAAGCCAGGCGAACGAAAAAATATGCCCCCTGGGCGCCAAGCCTCGCGAAACCGCCCTGAATCGTTTTTTGTTTCAGATCCTGCATGAAGTTCTTGAGCTCCTCAGCGGGTTTCGGCGCCGGGTCCCGGCGGGTCGCGCCAAACGGGCACGCGTGTCTTACGGCTTGTGTTCCAACTCACAGATCAGCTTGCGACAGTAAAATGCCTCGGCGAATTTCTCGGGAGCGGCACATTCGACGCCGCGGAGTCTGAGGATCGCTTGAAAAGTGTCTTCGGTAAGCCAGACCTTGTTGTTCTGCGTCTGGAAAACGTCGCAAATATATTTGATTTTCCGGTCGCAGACTTCCCGGGTAAGAGGAATAAACCAGTTCGGGGAACCCAGGTCACCGTCGTACTTGGGAATCTCATATTCGAGAATCAGATGACTCCGCCAGGTATTCCAGGTCAAATCCGATATGGTGCGATGGTCCTGGTGGCGATCATTCCTGTAGTGCGTGAAAATCAAGTCGGGAGAGACAACCTTCTTCAATTCCTCGAAGAATTCCTTGACGCTTCCTCCGTCATACGGAAAAAAACCGTCGCGGAACTGCTTGACGATTACCTCCTTGTGCTTCGCCCCGTCCAAGAACAGATCCGCGCTTCTTCGCGCTTCGCGTTCGCGTTCGCGTCCCGAACTGAAGACCACCCAAAAGAATTCCAGTTCCTGCGGACTGGCGAGCATTTGCAAAACGGCGCCGCCGCAGCCAATCTCGATATCATCCGAATGTGCGCCAAGGCACAGGATCTTGAGGGGGCGATTTCGGTTCTGGAGCAAGTTTAAAGGAAGCATGGGTTCCGTGGATGTTCCTAGTCCTCGCGAGCCGCGCCGGTTTCAGCTTTCCAGACTTCCCAAGGCGCCGCGCCTCTCATGCACAAGCCTTCCAATTGCTGCTTGTCTTTAAACGTATCCATGCTGGCCCAAAAGCCATCGTACGGATAGCCGATCAGCTGCCTTTTCTCGAGCAGCCGGCGAAAAGGCTCGATCACGAGCTCTTCTTTTTCCTGCATGTGGTCGAATATCTGCTTTTTGAAGATAAAGAAGCCGCCGTTGATCCGAATGGTCCCATTGTTGATGGCATGAATGTCAGAAACCAAGCTGCCATTCCCTTGCTCGATGGACACGGAGTGGTAACTGAGATTGGGGCGAACGCATAGAAAGCTTGCGATTTTTCCATGTTCGTGGAAATGCTCCAACTGGTCCGGAAGGTGCATGTCTGTCAGCCCGTCGCTGTAGTTCGCCAGGAACTCCTCTTCTCCCTCCAAGTACTTTTGAGCGGCCCTCAGGCGCTGGCCGATATTGGAGCTTATTCCCGTGTCCGCAAAAGTAATCCTCCAATCCTGAATGTCGCTATTCAACAGCTCGAGATTCTTCCCGCCGGCGGACAGAACAAAATCATTCGAGGAGCATTCGTTATAATTGAGGAAATAATTTTTGACAACTTCGGCTCCATAGCCGAGACAAAGGATGAAATCTTTGTGGCCAAAGTGGGCATAATACTTCATCACGTGCCAAAGAATAGGCCGATTCCCAATGTGCACCATGGGCTTGGGAACGTTATCCGCGTCCCGAATACGCAAACCCAGCCCGCCGCAAAAAAGAACGACTTTCATTCAGACTCCTTCGTTCCGCATAAGCGTCACACGCGCGAGGCGACTATTTCATCCAGCCAGACTTCGCCCCGGAAGTGACGGTATTGTTCGGCGCGCAGCCGGTCCGCCAACCGATCCTGTGGTAGGTTGACATCCCGATAGGTCAGGACCGCGTCCTTCGGAACGTCGCGGGTAAGAACACAACCTTCGACCAGTCCCTCCGGAAGATATTGATTGCGGCACATTTCGTCCGCATTAACGGCTTCGCCGTAGGTCATGTACATGCCGTAATCATCCAGCACTTCCCCAGCCTTCAAATCGCGCTTGGCCACGGCACACACCTCCACAACCGGGCCACCCAGGGGCTTTGCAACCGAATCCCGGAAAAGCGCCACGCGTGCAATGGCATTGGGAACCTCAAAGTGGACAAGGTGATAGGGAACGAAAAACGGAAAAAGCGGACCGTCTCCCATCTTGTAAAGACTCAAGTAGTGCTGCTGCTTGGGATCGGAGTGCTCAGCGAGGCAATAGACTTTCGTCAACGGCGTGCCCACGACATAATCTACAATGCCTCCGAGTTTTCGAACTTCTTCTACATCGTAGATCTTGCCGATCTTCATGACATCGTCTTTGTACTCGAGGCCCCGGGACATTCCCCGAGAGCGGACGCCAAAGCCGGTGGCATTGGCGACAATCGCTTCTTCGAAGCTGATCTTGGAGCCATCCGCAAAACTTGTGACCATCGCCGGATTTTGGCCCCACTTTTCTGCGAACCCTTTTTGCGTTGTAGGATTGCGGTAAGGATCCTGAAGACCTTTGATATTGCCAATGACTCGCGGCGTGAGGCCCAGGCCTTTCACCCACCGGTAGAGGTTGATCTGGATGCCGGGCTCATCCCCGTCACATGCGGAAAGAATGACCCCATGCTTCTCCGCATAGACTTGGAGAATTGGTCCTATGGATGCGTCAATTTCGGCATTCAACAGGACGACGTCTTTTCCATGGCGGAAAGCTTCCAAAGCAACCCGAGCACCGAATTCCACGGATCCAGTCACATCGACGAGCAAGTCCACCTCAGAGGACCGCGCCAGCAAGAAAGCATCCTCGGTCACGGCCGTTTTGCCTTCACGAATGGCCAAGTCCAACTCTTGCTGTCCTGAGGGGGAGACCACATCGCCGAGTCCGGCATACTTGCAGAGATCGAAGGCACGTTCGCGGCGGCGGTTGAACACACCCGCGAGACGCATCCCCTCCGTCGTATTGACTATGTGGTTGGCAAGCCCGTGCGAGATAAACCCGGCTCCAAGCAATCCAACACGGATCGGACGCCCTTCCTTAGCACGGGCTTTCAACGCGTTGTCAACAAGTATCATGAAATTCCTCCGGAGAAGCCTACCGTTTTTCGCCGCTTAGCCTGGAGCTACTCGATTAGACTCATTTTTTGTTTCAGCTCTGCTTCCTGTTGGTCAAACGGATTCCATAACTTGTCCTTATCGGATACCACGGTAACCGGAAGAGGCCACGTCAGGGCCAACCGTGGATCGCTGTGCAGCAGTCCACCTTCGGCACCGGGTGTATAGAACTCGCCAACTTGGTAGCTGGTTTCCGTCTTGTCTCGCAGAACCTGGTAGCCATGAGCAAAACGTTCGGGCACGTACAGGGTGCGCCGGTTGTCTTCATTCAACTCAACCGCGATGTGCTGCAGATAGGTGGGACTTTCCGGGCGCAGGTCTACGATGATATCGAGGATGGCGCCGCGGGTGCAGCTCACCAATTTGGTTTCCGCGGACGGCGGGAACTGGAAATGCATGCCTCTGAGCGTTCCCTTCGAGTGATTGAAGGCGATATTTGCCTGGGCAATGGTTGGCTTGAGGCCATGCGCCTCAAACTCCTTCTGACAGAACGCCCTGGCAAAGTAGCCGCGAGAATCCTCGCGCCTTTCGATATCAATCAGAAAAGCACCTTTCAACTTCGTCTCCGTGAAGATCATTCAGACAGTTCTCCCTTGGAATCGTTCCAGTGCGTCAGCGCGCTACCGCGGGCGAAGTGGCGACGGTCGTTGGATTAGCGACGTCCCAGCGGAGCGAAGAATCAATTTGTCCGGCCTTCAACAACTTACTGATCTGGTTCATACGCACATAGCGACCGGCTTCCACCTGTTCAAGGGTAAGGCCCACGGTGCGATAGGCGTCGAAGAGTTCCTGCGCGCCGCGCCGGGCGGTCCATTGAGGGCGGAAATTAGGAAGCAAGCGGTTGATTTTGTCGCAACTGATCCGGTAGCAGCGCTTGTCGGGGCCGCCGTCCGGGGCGTATTCCACGCGAGCGCCGGGCACGATTTCCGCGACCAGGGCCGCCAGTTCGCTGATGCGATAGTTTTCGGCAGTCTGCCCGACGTTGAAGGTCTGGTTGTGGACCACCTCTCTGGGAGCATCGAGCACGGCCAAGACAGCCCCAATAATGTCGCGGATATGGACAATGGGACGCCACGGCGTGCCATCGCTCTTGATGTAAATGCGGCCCGTAGTGTAAGCCGCCGCGACGAAGTCATTCAGTACGATGTCCAGACGCAGGCGCGGGGATGCGCCATAAGCGGTGGCATTTCTCATATACGTCGGAGAAAAATGGTCGTCCGCCAAGGGAGCGACATCGCGCTCGACAAACACCTTGGATTCACCGTACGCGGTGACCGGATTGAGCGAGGCATTTTCATCGAGGAAATCGTCGCCGGCTGCGCCGTACGTGCTGCACGAAGAGGAAAAGACGAATTGCTTGACTCCAGCGGCTTTTGCAAGTCTGGCCAGATGAACGGAAGCATGGTGGTTGATGTCGTAGGTGAGGCCGGCGTTCAGATTGCCCAGCGGATCATTCGAGAGCGCAGCCAAATGCACCACTGCGTCGAATCCGTTCAGGTCCGCTTGCGTCAGGTCCCGAATATCCTTGCGCAATTCGGGGATCCCCGGGGCCAATTCCCCGAAATCACACCCCGAGAATAGATCCGAATCAATCCCAACTACTTCATGACCGGCGGACTGCAGCATGGGCCAGGCAACACTTCCGATGTAACCTTTGTGCCCAGTCAATAATATTTTCATCGAATTAGGACTCCTGTTCGCGAGGATTTGAAGTGACAGCACGATGGGCGGAGGACGCGCATGGCGTACCGCAAGTTCCCGGCAGATACTCTAGAGATCACAGGGTGCCATTCAGTAGCGACCGTCATGTCGAGGGAAGGACCGTCGAGGTCTCAGAAAGTGCACAAGGGAGGACCCGAAAGTGGATCACCCTCAAGGTGCCAACGAGCAAGCTACCGCCATTGGGCTTGGGAAAGCACCCAGGACTACTATTGCAATTGGAGCACCAAGTCTGTGAAAAAGAAGGCCCAAAGAGCCCGGCCGCAAGGCGCTTAATTCAACAAAATAAAAGAGATACTTGCCAGCCACCCAGGCTCAACTAGAGCCTCTGGAAGCCCACGCGCCAAGCCCCTGGGAAAGGAAAATACATGCCGCCATTCGTCGAACAACTTCCGCAAACCCTTCCCCAGAGCAGAAAACTCTAGCCAGACAAGCTAGGCGGCGGCTAGTTGACAATGGCCGCCAAGCCGGAGGGAGGATTGGGGGGTGTGGCCGCCGAGCCGCTGCAGCCTCCGCTGACGGTTCCAAAAGTCGCGGATGGGCAGTTGTCCATCGGGTGCGGGTAAGTATATGGCGCATAGGCGTAGCTGACCGGGCAGCCCGCCGAAACGTCGGCGGCGGATTCACATCTCAAGAGGGTCGCTGGCTGGGTCAAAGTCACGATGGCGTTGCAAGTGTTCCCGGATAACCCCGAGCAATGCGTTGCGTCATTCGGAGAGGAGCCAAGCTGTACCATCGAGTTTTGGATCGAGTGCGCGCTGGTCGAGGAATAATCGCTGCCCCAGACGTAGACCGGGCTGTAATTGAATCCTCCAATGCCCATCCCTAACTGATACTGAACCGGGTACGCGCCGCAAGAATCGCTGGAACCACAAATCGGTCCGATACTCGTGTCAGTGCTGCCATAGCGGCTTGTGGTGGTGTTATTGAAATAAAGTCCGCTTCCTCCGCGCCAATCAAAATCTGAACTGGAAGCGCAGCAACTAACATAGCTATTGTTGTAAATCTCCACCCACCGCGTGCTGGGTCCGGCACCGTGCGCGTCGAATTGGCAGCCGTTTAGAACGTTGTACCGATCGACCACAACGGCGCCGTAATACGCCTCGTGAAACTGACAGTAACCGCTACTGGCTTTCCACGAGTTATTCTCGAAGAAGGTCATGTTGGCGCTGCCCGGAACGACGTCTATATCCCAGCAGGCCGAGCAGCCAGCGCCACCGCCCCATAGGTGAATGGTCTCTTCGGCGTCCGCTTGGGCCGTGAGGATATTGTGGTCCACCAGCGCCGGACCAAATCCGCTAACGTTGAACTGGGTGCCGCTCCCGGTCATCGTGTTGTTATAGAACCGAGGAGCTTTGTAGTAAGGCGGGGCGGTTGCGAGATAAATCCAAATCCCGTTCCCTCCGCCACTGAAATTGAACCCTGTGACCACCGACCCAGTCGCCGTGTTACCGGCGTTGATCGTCAGGTAGCCATCGGAAGACCCGGTGACGTTGCAGGCGAGGGGTGACACGCACTGAAGCGTCAATCCCTTGTTGCCGGGAATAGTGACCGATGACCAAGAAGCCGAGCCACTCGAGACGGTGATCGTATCGCCGCTCGAAGCGCTCGATATGCAGTTGTTCACGCTCGACTGATCAATGGTGGTCGTCCATTTGGGACTGCCGCCGCTGCACTGCGCGGAGGCACTCTGGTGGAATGCCAAAGCCAACAAACATATCGCTAGAAACTTGTACGAACAATTCAAGAACAAAAATCGGCGAATCATTCCCCTGGCTCCTTACTGGCTCCCACGCGAATCCAGTATAGGCCTTCCAGGAGTTGAAAAAGGACTGACCGCAAGACCCAATTTAGTACAGGGGGTAACATTGTACCCATCAGCCTCTATCACCAAGCACAGAGAATGTAAACGAGAACCCCCTCACTGGCAACGACTTGCGTCTTTGGCGCAGACCGCTCAGTTCGCGGCGCTGGCTTGGCCCCTATGGGCTTTCGCTATCTCTTCGTACTGCCGATCCAGGGCGGCGCGATATTGCTCGCTCCTTTGCAGGATTTGCAGCCTAAGAGACGTTAAATTCTCTTCGATTGCCGCGAATTGCTTCTCCAGGCGATTAAGGTCAATGTTTTCAATATCCTGGCAAAACTCAGACAGGCCTAATGCATCCATCAAGGCGTCCACTTTTTCGTGGAAGGAAATGGCCACAACGGGCTTGCCGAGCATGAGGGAGAGCAGCACATTGTGAAATCGGCTGGCCACCACGATGTCCGTGTTCTCCAATTGTGACAACAGCTCGGTGACAGACTGGGGTGGCTCCTCGGCAATGTCGCCCCTTTTATAGCGCATTCCCCTTTGTTCAACCAGAGTCTTCAAATCCTGACTGGCGCGTTGATCGTATCTGGTATCCCCGATGAGGAGCCGCACGGGGTAGCCGCGATCAAGTAGTCCGCCTACGAACGTTGCTATTTTGGTTATGTAATCCTGATAGATTTGTTGGTCCTCGCATGCAGTCGCCCTCCTTCGGCTATGCACGATCAGGCCAACGCCGATTACGTTTCGATGCGGCGTTCCAACCCGGCCGATCGGCGCCTTTGTCCTTGGCAAACTGAACGCCAGATCGGGATAGACCTTGTCGCAGGGCCGCTGGAACCCGATGCTTTCCAGGTAGTCCTTAGAGAAGGTATCCCGGTAGGAACGATAATCCGCCAATCCCAACGCGCTCTTGACAAAGAACCGACTTAGGGGTCGACCTATCGGGCCAACTCCCACACTCACGAACAATAGCCTGCAGCGGGATAGTATTGCAGCGAGGGACCAGCGCAGGATATCGTAATGCAAGCCGAATGGAACGATACCGAGATCCGATAACATCCCCGTTCCCGTCATGACAAGCATGTCGAAATTCTTCAACCTGCAGATCACTTTAATCCAGCGGTATAGCTCCAGCGGAATTCCTAGGAATGCCTTGGCGAGGAATCTAGCAATTGGATTCTTTATTTGTGGTAGACGGCCTTCCCTAATGGGAAAAGCAGGGATGTTGTAGGTGGCAGCCGCCTCGTCAGGACCCGCACAAATGCAAGAAATCTCGGCCGAAGGTAAATATCGTTTGAAGTTCAACAACATCGCACTCAAAGTGCATTCGTTACCCAGGTTTCCAGCACCGAATATCCCAAAGACGGCGACTCTCACGCGTTTCGGGTTAGTGCCCATGGATTATGCCGCAGATTGAGCGCCCCGGCCCCGCGGATCCCCCCGCATTCTCTTTCTCCTTTGTCCCGCTCAAAGCTTGGCTGCCTCCATTTCGGGATGTTTCGGCGACGGAGCCGGGGAAAGCACCTGATAAGCCACCGCATACCGGAGTTTCCAATCCGGCCTTTTCTTGTTCATAGGCTCGATGGCGGCATAGTGGCAAGGCCAGCGGCTGCCCAAGGCCCGGTCCGCTTCGTGAACTTCGGTGATCATTTCCTGAACTGGTTCCCAGCCCATGTCCGAGGCAACTTTCATGCGGACGTCCAAATCAATCCCGGAAACGAAGAGGTAACCATTGGGCTTGACCAGCCTGGTGATGTTACGCAGACACCTCTCCGCGTCGGGAGCCTCCATGTGGCAGAGAAAATTATTGGCCACCACCATGTCCTGGGGTCCCAATTTGTCCGCCATTTCGGGATCCCCGGCATCCCCCACTTGCCAGCTGATTCCTTCTCGAACCCAGGATTTGACGGTCACAGTGTCGCCCTCGCGCTGAAACACATCTTCCATCTCGGAGGGAGTCATGGCGGAGCAAATGGCAGTGTCGGCCAATTGTGGCGTCTTGAGGGAGTAAATGCCGCGCTCCGCAAATTCGACGGCCTGGCGGGATATGTCCACAGCGTGTAGAACAAGCTTCAAGTCGGGACGTGCCGAGCGAATTTTCCAAGCTACCGAATAAGCCTCCGGACCCGTGCTGCAGCCCAAAACCGTCACTCTCAGGGTCTCGCCCTGGGCGTTTCTTTCCAAAAGTCTTTGAATCAACTCCAACTCGGCTCGATTGCGCAAGAAATAAGTGCTGAATGCCTGCGCGCGCCCTAACTGCACCTGCGACAAGCGGTGCAAGAACTCTCCGTAGGCGCGGATCGGGCCAAGCGCGATTATGGACGGCGAAAGCGCATTCCACAAGCGCTGGTTCACGCGCAAATAGCCGCCCACTGGCGACTTGCCAAAGATCCTTTGCCGGACCAACCGCCGGAGCCAAGAGCGCCCGATTGTGCCGGCGGAAGGTACGTCCTGAACCACATCTGGATTCCATCTGGTCATTATTTCGTTTCCTCGCTTCCAGCGTGGTGCGCCAACGGCCATCATGGTCATTTTGCCGGAATATGTATATTCGACTCTTGGGGGAACTTCGATAAGCATTCCCGGATTTACGGGATAGCGACTACCGTTCATCGTGAAAGATCCGGATCCCGAGAGCACGTAATAGAATCGCGTGAGTTTCTTGCTGATGAAAAAGGTATCGTGCCCTTTCTCGGATTCCACGTAAAGGATCTCTATATCCTTGTAACGGAGTTGGCCGAACGTGTAGCCCATGAAGCCTTTCCCCGTGAAGGAAGCCGAGTTCGGCAATGCATGTATATAGGATAGAAAATTTGTCTCCGATGATTGCCGCACCGTGTTATTCCTTCCTGGGACGCACCGAGAGAAATGGATAAGCCTTCGAGAGGACTGCTTGGGTTTCGGTTACCCTTGCCGATAGCAAGCGGGGGACGCCTTGATCCCTAGGCGACAACCTTGGGAATATCCCCATGAACTCTGATCCAGTGTTCAAAAACCACCAGACTAAACAAGATTTTGTGATTGTCACTTTGACCGGACTGATGCTGTTGCAACATTTCACGCACAGCCGAGGGGCGCAGGTACTCGCTTATTCTGGAGGATGCGTCCAGGAGTATTTCTTCCACTTTATTTCCCATAGCGCCACGGAACCAATCATCTACCACGTTCACGGCAAATCCCCGTTTCTTTCTTCTCAGGATGGGCTGGGGCAAGAAAGCCTGGCAGACCTTGCGATGTAACCACTTGCGCGAACCCGCCCGGACCTTGAAGGTGGCCGAGAGCCTCTGGGCATACTCCACGATCTCTTTATCCAGGTACGGGACTCGCACTTCAAGTCCATGCGCCATCGAAAGCTTGTCTGCGTACATCAACAGTTCATCCGGAAGGGTCGAGCGCACTTCCAGGAACTGAAAGCCTCCCAGTTCGTCGGTCTGTTTCATCAGAGGAGCAAGATCCTGCCAGCATTCCAGGATTTTGTCACCGGCATCCGGGCCAATTAAACCCTCCCGAAACAGGGAATCCACCCGCTCGCCAGGCATGAGCGATAGAACGTGCTGGTATCTTTCCAAACGGTCCGGAATATCCAGCGCATACACGCCTCGTTTGAGAGTTTCGTTTCTTGGCAGGGCCTCCACCGCGGAGGAAACGGCGGTACGCATCCACCCGGGCAAACCGGCCCACAACGCGCCATAGCGCACGCCAAGGTGGCGGCGGTAGCCACCGAACAATTCGTCCGGTCCCTGGCCCATCAGCGCTACCTTCAAATCCCGGCGCGCCCGCTGACAAACAAAGTACATGGGTACAATCGAGGAGGATGCAATGGGTTCTTCCAAGCACGCAACAATATGGGGAAGCGCTTCCTCAAAGGTGGCTCGATTAAGCTCGACCTGCGTATGCAGGGAAGAAAAATGGGCGGCCGTTTTCATTGCATCGTTCAGTTCGTCATCGGCGAAACTCGATCCGTAACCAACGGTGTAGGTTCGCCAGGAGTCCCCGTTCAACTTCATGAGGGCCAAGAGAAGGGCGGAATCTATCCCGCCGCTCAATAAAAGCCCGACCGGGACATCACTCAGAAGGTGCCGCTTCACTGACTGCTTGTAAAGTTCCAGCAATTCCTCTTGCGCCTCGGTGTCCGATTTCATGGGCGAGAATGGCGTGGGTTCGTATTTGTACCAGCGGCATACACTACACGCGCCCCCCTCACAGACCAGCATGGTCCCGGGAGCAAGCTTCCGGATATTCTCAAAGATCGTATAGGGCGAAGGCGTGTAGCGATAACGGATGAACAAATTCAGCGCGCACGGATCCACATTGGGTTTTTCGTCGCAGGCGGCAGCCACAGCGCGAATTTCAGAGCCAAAATAAAGGCGCCCCCGGTCCACTTTGTAGTAAACGAGCTTGATGCCAAAACGGTCGCGCGCAAGAATCAGACGCTTGCGCCGGGAATCCCAGATGGCCAGACCGAACATGCCGTTAAGACGATTGAAGACTCCGTCTCCCCACTCCTTGTATCCATGAACGATCACTTCGGTATCGCAAGAAGTCCGGAATCTGTAGCCGCGAGCTTCCAATTCGCGCCGGAGTTCGGGGAAGTTATATATTTCGCCATTGAAGACGACCCAGACAGATTCCTCCGGGTCGGACATAGGCTGGTGGCCGCCTTCCAGATCAATAATGGAAAGTCGGCGAAAACCCAGCCCTAAAGGTCCATCAATGTGGTAACCCTCATCATCCGGACCTCGGTGAGCAATGCTCCGGGCCATTTTTTCAATGCCGGTGCGAAGCACGGGAGCCGCGTCGCCAAAGTTATATTGTCCGCAGATTCCACACATCAGACTGTTTATTCCTTGCCGATAGATTTGAGCTTACCGCCCTCTTTCGCTTGAACGAGCAGAAAGCAGAGACTTCGGAACATTTGTGATTGCGCCCAACGGTGCATCGGGGTGTTGTCCCAGCCAAGGAAAAGTTGACGGCTACGGAAGGAGCCGTCAGCCTTTTGCCATTCGTCATGATTGATGACATTGGCCAAAGCGCGATCCAGAGATGGAAAGCGGCCTTGCAAGAGGACGCCGAGGTTCACACACTCTGCACAATCGTACAATTCGCGCCGGTAAACGGTGAGACGCGGCCTCCGTGAAAAAGGCTTGGGCAAGCCATCCTCTGAAAACAGGTTCTCGACGTAATATTGGACTCCCCGTTCGATCGCCCGCGCGCAAGCGGCATTCCCGGTCAGGCTTTCAATTTTTGCCAATGCCTTGAGAACGAAGCAGGTGTGAAAATGATCGACAAAGTCACGGCTGCCGTCCACTGAATAGAACCAGGACCCGTCAGGATTTTGAGACTCAAGGACAAAATTCAGATTTCTTTCCGCGACCTTCCCGTATTTTGATTCCGAGAAATCCACCGAGGCTCTGGTCAACAAGAACGCCCGATAAGCACTGGCGTTAATGACTCCACCTGGATCATCGGGATCCGGAGTGTACGAACATGTGGAAGCATCCGGCGAAGTAGCCGAATCTCTATAGTCGAGCAAGGCGTGTTCCGCGATGGATTTCGTGATTTGAAGCCACTTTGGGTTCCCGTCGATTTCATAGCCGGCTCGAAACGCTTCGTAGACGTACGGCAGGGTGGTTATGAGCGGAGTTCCCTCCTTCATGGTTCCCGTTCGGGTTTCCCAGTTAAATGGATAGCCCCAGCCATAGCGCTCATATCCAGGGCACCGAGTCTGTACCAGCACTTCCAGAAAATGAACCGCCCGGCTGTAGTGCTTCTCTTCCTTCAAGGCTCGGGAAAGGAACGCAAAGCCCATAGCATAGTGAGCGTCGGCGATGGGGAATCGTTGAGGTTTCCAAAAAAGCCTTCGAGCCGAGGGGAAAAACGCCTCCGATAAGATCATCGGCGAAACAGCCAGAGTTCCGAGCAGCCGGTTCTTGTAATAAAGAGCCTTGGCTTTCCGTCCCAGATCGCTCGCGAAATAGCTCTGATGGTCGTAGGAGGTCTCTCCGTAGCGGTCCAACCAGTCCACAAAGCGGAGCACGGAGGCTCGCGTTTTTTCGATAGAGATGGAATCTGTCATGTTCCCTTTTTTTGGAGAGACCAACCTTAGCTTGCTTTGACCCTAAAATTATCGACACGCTCAAGTTTGAACAGCGACTTCAAAATAGACTTTAGTTTTTGCATCTGTTCCCTGCGATGGAAGCACATCAACTCGTCGGAAACTGGTCTCTTAATTTGACGCAGGAACGCGGAGATGTAACCGGAATACAAGACGAGGCCCGCCACCAAGTACGGTTTCTTGGTGGACCGGTACAAAAGCCGGAAAACCTCCCACAAGGGGTGATTTCCGAGATAGTAGTCTTTCTCCCCGTAGGAAAATGCCGAAGCGAGAGGCGAACGCTCAGCGGTACCCAAACTCCGGTAGTGAAAAAAGGACTTTTCCCGGAAAGACTGGGTTCGCCATCCCTTCATACGCGCGGTGGTCACCGCTATCCAATCGATACCCCCCGCTTTGTTTGGGATGTACCCACCGATCTCGTCGAAGCACCGCCGGCGAAAGAGCTGGCAGCCGCCGGCAACGTGATTTTGACCTTCAAAACTGTCGCTTCCTGAACTGTATCCCTCTTCCCGGAAGATTGTCCCGGCAACACCAAGGCTTGGATCCCCGCGGAACTTGTCGAGCAGGAATTCGATATAGTCGGCGTCAAAGGAAACATCGGAATCAAGATTGCCTATAACTTCGAACTGGAGGTCTTTTACTCTTTCGAAACCAGCGTTGAACGCGTTAACCTTCGCCGCAAAGCTCCGGTCTCTGTGAGCCGGCAGGTCCACCATTTCCATCCAGTCATATTTTGCAAGATAACGGCCCACGATGCTCGCCGTGGAATCAGTTGAACCATCATTCACGATTACCCACTTCAGAGGCGTCACGGACTGCGCGATCACTGATTGGATTACTTTTTCGATGAACTTTTCTTCGTTTCTGGCCGGTGTGATCAGTACGTACTCTAGCTGGTTCATGTGTTTCATCGTTCCCTTTGACAGGCTATCGCTGCACAAGCCTCTCTTTAGTCAAAACCGTTGGCGAGGAATGCAATTGGAAGAAAATCTCCTGCATGATCCGCGAAGTCCGCAGAATCTCCGAGTAAGGTATGGGCAAGGGAGCCCCATCGGAGATAGAACGATAAAGAGCTTGCATCAATACCTTCATGCCTTGGCCTTCTTGAAAGTCAGCCTTGAGGAACTTCCTGACGTTTCCCAAAGAATTGGCGACATACTGCCCGGCAAACTCCCACGGGGGCAGGAACTGCTCAAGGTAGCTTTTATAAGGTTTACCTTTTAACTTAATGATGGTCTGTTGCTTTTCATTCAAGGCCAAACCGTTCTTGGGGCCAAAAATGCTGAATTGGTGCAGGAGGGGGCGAAACTGCGTCGAAAAGGTGAAGTATGCGGTGACCGTTCCGTCACGGACGATCACGCGCAATTCGTCGATGATCTCGGTTTCGCCGATACTGCTGAGCAACGGGCTTGTGAAGCCCAGCGCCAGGACTTCAGGCTTCTCGCCCTTTAGGAATTCCGCCACTTTGCTGATGCCGTGGCTGATTGTGTTCTGCAGCAGACCGCCAGGCAGCCTGCGCACCCAATGACGGCTGTCGCCCAGCAGTGTTTTGGCGTAGCCAGCGTCGCCCAGGTCATAGCAGTAATAACTTTCCATGTGCACGGGTGGGCCGCCGAGATAGCCTTCCTGAACGAGTTGGCGCATTCGGCTGGCGGTGTGACTGAATTGGGCATTGTGGCCTACGGTGAGCTTTAGGCGCCTGCTTTCGGCCAGGTCGAGTAATTCCTCGGCCTCGTCAGCAGTTATGGTGAAGGGTTTTTCAATATAAACATGGCGCCCCGCCTCCAGGCACAACCTGCCGACGGCGTAATGGGTCTGTGGCGGAGTAGTTATGTGCACCACATCCGGATTGGCCTTACTGAGAAGATCTTCGACGCTTGTGAAGCAGCCGCCGGTATTAAGCCGCTCCTGGAGTTGCCGCGCCATGAGTTCCTCCTGATCGCAAACGCCCACAATTTGGCAATCAGGAATCCGGAGTATCTGTTCCACGTGCTGATCCGCAATTTTTCCGCAGCCTACAATGGCAACTCTTAGCATCGGCTAACCCGCTTGTCGCACATATTCGAAATACCTTCTCGATGCTTCCTTGAAGGGAACACTCGGCTTCCACCCGAGCCGTTCTTTTAACTTTTGATTGCTGTACCTGTTGCCCTTCCAATACGTGGCACAACGCCTGCGGTTGAAGGCCGGCGGAAGCTGACCTTCGGACCATTTGGAATAGCTTTCCCAAAGCCAGCAAAGGACATAGAAGACGGGATAGGGGAGATAGAGAGATTTGAATTGCCGCGCATGCTTCTTGAACATCCTCAGGAATCGCCGACTGGTGGGAAGGTCGTCATCGACGACATTGAATACTTCGGAATCGACGCCGGTTTTCAAGCCTGCGAGCGCGATGGCTTCGGCACAATTGTCCACGTAGGTCAAAGGGATTCGATTGGACCCTCCCAGGTGGAGGAAGAATCCAAAGGTATTGATCCCTACCCGTGCCGTGATCTGATGAGCGCCGGGACCATATACGGCTCCGGGGCGCACGATGACGAACGGGATCTTATACTTCTCGGAGTACTCGATGACCAACTGATCCTGCTTGAGTTTTGCAAAGGCGTACGCTTCGGCTCGTTCGACTGAATGGCTCTCGATCTCGCAAGTTTCGTCCAACACCTCGTGCCGCCCGAGATTCCAGTTCGAATAAACCGCAAACGAGCTGACGTTGACAAAACGTTTCAAGCAGCCTGCGGCAACCGCCGAATCAAGCAAGTTCCGCGTGGTCACCACCGAGTTGAGAAAAGAGCCGGGGAAGGTTTTTTCAATCCCGGCCGCCAAGTGATAGATTACGCGAATCCCCTTCGCGGCCTTCGCGCAGTCTTCCCGCGAAAGGAGATTCCCCTGCATTACCTCGCACCGGGCCCCGGGGCTCGACTGGATCACAGCCTGCAAAGCATGCAGGTTGCTGGAGGGCCGCACAAGGCAGCGGAGATTGGAAAAGCCGAGCCGCAGCAGTGTGGCCACCACACGAGAGCCGATGAACCCGTTTGACCCTGTGATCAGTGTTGGCTCGTCGGGTGAGATGATGAAGTCGTTCTCGCTCATTGCTGGGTTCCTTTAGTGGTGGCGGGCGGAACTTCTGTGCAAACGCTTGCGGTCTCAAGAGTTCTTGGCATAGACCTCAGACCGCTCCCGGGCCAGTGACTTGTCATAGACCTCATCAGGCTCAAAGACCACGATATGGCTTCCCCTCTTGGAGAATGCAAAAGGAACACACAACAAGTCTTTCAATCGCGCTCGCAGGGCCGCGCGGCGTTCCGGCGCGACATAGAACAACATGAAGCCTCCGCCGCCGGCGCCCAACAATTTTCCACCGAGGGCTCCAGCGCCAAGGCCGGCTTCGTAAATTTCGTCGATGCCGGCGTTAGAGATCTTGTTCGTCAACGACCTCTTGATTTGCCAACCTTCATGCAGCAAAGTTCCGAACTCGTCAAGGGAACGATTCGTATCGGTGACGATGGTCTCCGCTTCCTTGACCAGTTGGAGCATTGATTGCAGCTCTTTTCTCTTGCTGGGAGTAACCCGAAGCTGCTCCTGGGCGATCTCCGAAGCGGTGCGGGAGAATCCCGTAAAGAAAAGCGCCAAATGCTGCTGGAGTTCCTCGATTCTCTCTGGCGGGGCAATCACACGATTCACTTCGATTGAACCATCCGGCTGGAAGTCAATGTGATTCAAGCCGCCGAATGCGGCAGCCACCTGGTCCTGGGCCCCCACGGCTTCTCCAAGGACATCTTGCTCCACGTGAATGGCTTCCAAGGCGAGAGCGCGCTTGTCGCGCATCTGGTTCTTGAGAGCATGGAGGCCCAGGAGCAGCCCCACAGTGAAGGCCGAACTAGTCCCCAAACCGGTGCGAGCGGGCAAGTCCGCGACGTGGTGAATTTCCACGCCTTCGTCGATCTGCAGATACTGAAGGCACCCCTTGACCGACGGGTGCTGGATGGAGCTGTTCTGGTGGACGTTTTCGACCTTGGAATAGGAAACGCGGCTGTGATATTCGAAAAACGGCGGCAGAAGCCGGCAAGTGATATAGCAGCTCTTGTCGATCGTCGTTGAGAGCACCGAGCCGCCGTTTTCCCGGTACCAGATAGGATAGTCGGTTCCGCCTCCGAAGAACGAAATGCGAAGCGGTGTGCTGGTGATAATCATCTTTTTTGTCCTTGGCTAATCGAAAAGCTCGCCCAACGCGCTAACGGACAGTTTTGGCGAGGGCTGACACGTAGCGAAAAATCTCCGAAGCAGCCGGGGCACACATCAGGCTAGCTCCGGCTTCTGGGCAGTTGCTGCTATTAACAGCATACTCCCGCTGGCTTTCAGCGCCCTGCTGCTAGAAATGCGTGGCGGGGCAATAGTAAATAGTTCCGAGCGTTTAACGCGGAACCGAGGAGTCGTCGCGAGTGAGGAGATTCCTATGCAAACGCCCCGACCGTTGCCACACGGCATTAATTACTCGCGGAAAATGCCTTTCTCCACAATTTCAGAAATGGCGTGGCCGATCAAAATATGAGACTCCTGGATGCGGGGCGTCTCTTTCGATGGCACGCAAAGACAATGATCCACGGCGTCCTTGAGTATTCCGCCGTCCGCTCCCGTCAAGGCAACCGTGCACATGCCCATCTGTCTGGCAGCCGTGAGCCCCCGCAATACATTAGGAGAATTCCCGCTGGTGGAAATGCCGATGGCCACGTCCCCCCGGCGTCCTAAAGCCTCAATTTGGCGCGCAAAAACCACTTCAAAGCCATAGTCGTTGCCGATGGCGGTCACGCACGAAGTATTCACAGACAGGGCCAAGGCCGGAAGCGCCGGACGGTCAAAGGCGAAACGGCCAACAAACTCCGCGGCGATGTGCTGGGCATCCGCGGCGCTGCCGCCATTCCCGAATAAGATCAGCTTATTTCCATTCTTCAAAGCTGAGATCAACGTCTCGCTCACCAAAGCTACCTGCAAAAGAGTGTCATTGTTCTTCAGCAATTCCTGCTTAACGGAGATGGATGAAGCGAAACACCGACTGACTTGTTCCACCAGATCATGAACGGGCATCAACGGCCTCCAAGTTCGAGCGTTCGCTGCGGAGACGTCTCGCGCGCAGCTCGAAACAACTTCTCGCAAGCCGCCTGGGCGCGGGCGTAGTCTTCGGGGATTCCTATATCGATAAAAATACCTTGCTGTTCTCGCGCGTATAGCCCGTTTCCCGTCAGGCGCGGAAAAACTTCCCGCTCAAGGCTCACCTGCCCTTCCGGTATGTAATCGAAGATAGCCGGGCTAAAAGCATAGACGCCGCCGTTCACAATACCCGGCACAGACGCATCAGTCTTTTCCCGAAAGCCGACGACTTGACCGTCGCCTGCGACTTCAACTGACCCATACCGGCCGGCCCCGTCTACCCGCCTGACGGCAATGGTGGCAACACCTCGATGGGTTCGATGAAACCGGATCAAATCATCGAAGTCCATTTGCAGAAACGAGTCACCGTTTAGCATGAGGAAGGGCGCAGACGCCGACAAATGGGGTTGAGCCAGCTTAAGTGCACCGCCGGTGCCCAACGCGTGCGGTTCCCTTGAGTATGCAATCTCCACTCCCCATTTGCTCCCGTCCACAAATTCGTTTTCGATGTGGTCGGCTAGGTAGCCAGTGCACATGACCAAACGCCGGATGCCCTGGCATTTGAGCTGGCAGACGAGCAGTTCAAGAAACGTCTTGTCTCCCAGCAAGGCCAAGGGCTTGGGAGTGGACGGCAAGACGGAACGCAGACGTGTTCCTTTGCCACCCACAAGAAGGACAGCCTGAATGCCGTTACTCACAATCATTGGCGACTCAGCTCCGATGCGGGCTTCCTTTCCCCTTCATCACAATGCTCTGTCCCAATATTCCAACATCGAGGCCAGCGTCTCCCCAATGGATTTGCGCGGGCTCCAGCCGGTGTCGTTCCTGAGCTTTTTGGTGCTGCCGAAAATGATTCTCTCGTCGGAAGGCCGCATCAGGCGTGCCGCAGGTACTATTTCCGTCTTCACACCCGAGAGCTTGATGGCCATCCGCAGAAGATCTGCAATTTTGTGGGTCTTGGCGGCACACAGGTTGTAGGCTTCCCCCCCCTTTCCCTTTAGTGCGGCGAGATAGAAACCGCGGACTGTGTCGTCAACATCGAGGAAAGCACGATGAGGGCTCAAGTTGCCCACCTCGATTGCCGGCGACTGCAACCCCTTTTTGATGCGGACTAACTGCCGCACGAAATCAGAAGGCGCATCGTTGGTCTTTCCCGGTCCGGTAGTGTTGAAGAGCCGCAGGTTTACCGCCGGAATCTTATAATCCAAAAAATATTCTCGAGCTAAAAGGTCAAGGCACACCTTGCTGATCCCGTACGGATGAAGAGGCAAAAGGGGCTGGTTTTCCGCAACGGGGATGGCGGCCGGAGGCACATGGCCATACTCGGCGCTGGAGCAAGCCGACACCACCACGGGGCGGTGCTTCATGTGGCGTACTCCTTCAAACAGATACAAAGATCCCATGATGTTTGACTCAAACGTGTCCACGGGATCCGACCAGGACACAGTCGGTAAGCTCTGCGCGCCGAGATGAAAGATGTAATCGTAACGATGCTTTTTGAGCAAGCGTTCCACGGATCGCTGGTCTCGCAGATCACACGGAAGGAAACTTGCGCCGGGAGGATTCCGAAAACGGTTCGGTTCTTTTCCCTTGTCGGTGCCAACCACATTCCAGCCTTGGGCATGCAAAAACTTGACGAGATGAGACCCAATGAAGCCGCCAGCGCCGGTTACCAGGGCAATTTTGTTCATGGATTGTTGTCGATGATCCTAAGCGTGCACGGTCCCGCGATCAGCGCTTTCGCCCATGGGCCGAGGGATGAATCGTCCGACGCTCGAGTCAAAAGCCTCCGTTAGAACGTAGGGACAATTTGCACCTGTCGAGCAGGCTCTGGCGGACTGTCTGCCCGGTGTCGCGCAACCCGGCCTGAGGCCGCGGGATTCGGCAGACCGTTCTCGTCCAGAGGATAGGGATATGTGTATGGGATGTAGTTGTACACTACAGGGCACCCGGCAGCTAGGTCTGCCCGAGATTCGCATCTTTGCAGCACCGGGGGTTGAGAAGAAGCGACAAAATAGTCGAGATTCCGCGCCACGCAACGCGCGCCTTGCACGGCCTCAACCAGCATATCCGCGGAATTATTCCAGAAGTACGCTGGGCTGGACTCCTGATTGATGCCACGCCCAATTTGACCGATCGCCGGACGATTGGGCCGCGCACCGGCACCCCCACATTCCGGCGCTTCCACCTGCAAAGCAATGCCGCCTTTGACATCGTTCCTGTCAGCATGGGTATTGCCCCAGACAAGCCCGCTGCCGCCGCGCAACGCCATATAGCAACATTGGTTCAATCCTCTAGAGTAAAACGTGTTGCCATAGATCTCCCACCACCTGGCCCAGGGAAGCCCCGGCGTGCCGTGCTGATCAACTTGACTGAAGATGGATATGTTGTGCCGCACTACCGTCCTCGCGCCATAGTAGGATTGAACCATGTTGCAAAGGAATTTCGAATCGACGCATTCGAAAGAGTTGTCTTCTATGAAAACCATGTTGGGGCTGCCCGGCTCGACGTCCGTGGTCCAGCCAACTGAAGTTCCTTTTTCCGGGCCGAATGCAAGATTGTGAATCATCTCTGCAGCGCCGCCGGCACGGAACGAATTGCGATCGATCAGAACCGGGGCCGACCCGGAGGTTTCAATCCAAGTGCCGGAGGATGTACTGGCGAAAGTATTGTGGTCAATTCTCGCCGTCGCGGACGGAGGAGAGAATTCACCCAGTACGAGGACCGTCGGGTGCCCACTGCGCCCGATGGTTACAAAAGTGAGCCCGGTAATCCGGGTAGAGGCAGAAGCATTCTGATGGATAATCAATGCGGTGGCGCCAGCAATGGAAACCGTCCCACCGGTAGATCCCAAAGTAACGGCTCGATTCCCTGAGATAGTCACTTCCGAGGGCCACGAAGAGGAACAAGGGCCTGGGATCAGAACGGTGTCACCCGTCTTAGCCGCATCAAGGGCTTTCTGCACATCGCGCTGAGAGCAAGAAGCCGCCACTCTTGGGGCTGCCTGGATGGCCGTTGAAAATACGACCGGGCATGTCAGCAAAAACAGCAAGAAAGTGCTCTCACCGCGCATCTTTCTTCTACAGGGCGGGGGCAACGTGGCCCGGCCCCGGCTGCCCTCGCCCCATTCTGGCGGAAAATCTGAGATCGTCTTCATTGGAACAAAGTGGCGGGGAGCTGATGGGCATTCGCAGCAGCCATCAACTGCGCCAATTCCTTCAACCGGTGTTCACGGGCTGCCATCTTGGGCGACGGCTCGAGACCTGCGACCTGGAGGATTTCCTTCCAGCGGTACATCCAGTCGTGGTGCAGCAGCGCCTGCACGGCATTCCTGCGCCCCATGGTGTGAACGCGCTCCGGCTCCGAACCAAGCTTTTCCAGCACCTTTTTCACGTTGGAACCATCCGGCGCAAGATGGATGACCGCGTCAGACCAGGGAAACATTTTCCGGAAAGGCTCACAGTCCGGCGCTTCTCCGATCATCACGGCACCCGCCGCTGCTCCTTCAAAATACCGATGGCCAACCTCCACCTGGCCTCGCGTTTCTTCCAGGCAATCAAACTTTCCGGGCGCGACCATGAAGTAACGGCTTCTCTTGGCTATATCGGCAAAGTGGTCCCGGTGTTGCCGGTGATCGTAAGGCTCAACCTGAGAGCCAGAAAAAGTATCGTGCATATAAAAAATGTTCTGCTGCCGCGCGATTCCCAGAAGGGCCTGGTGAATCCCTTCCCAGCGACGGCCGATGCTGTACACATCGACGACGCGCGCTGGCGGCTGGGGGTAAGGAGCAAACCGCAGAGCATCCACGCCCCCGGGAAGGAATCGGCAAGATAACCCAATCGCTTCGGACAATGGACGAACGGTTTCATTGAAACCTATAAATACATGGTCAAACTGCTTGAGCGCGTGGAGCCAATATTTCTGTTCCGGTATCAACGAGGCCCACATCTCATCGATCCAGCAGACCTTGACCCGGCAGCGATCCTTCCAGCCTTCAATGGCGTTGACATCCAGAAGATCCTTGTAGGTCTGGCACCGGGCTAAGAACAAATCATAGTCTTGGGTAAGTTTCACCCTGCGGAGGCCCGGATTTGCGTAAACCACCCTTCGAGTAATGTCGCGATGCATGAGCCTTCTCTGCCAGAGTTCCCGGGCCTCGTATCGCGGTCCAGGCTCCAAGCAGATCAGGTCAATGTCATCGATGTCGGCCAGAACGTCCTGGGCTTCATAATGCCCGCAGAGCCACGCCTTCTTTTTGAAGTTTCGGCCGCTGGGCATACAGATGCGGGGCTTATCCGACGGCTGCGAAACGCCGGAAGCGGCATTTGAAATCGATAGGGTCATCGGCTAACCATCATGGAATTTGGCTCAATTTGCAGCAGGTCCCGAACTTCTGCTATTTCAGCAATCCGGCGTATACCTTGCGGGTGCGCTCGCTGACGACACCCCACGAGTTGCGCGCGCTGGCCCGCGCCTGAATGTGCTTCCTCTGCCGGGTGAGGTCCTTGGACAAATCGCTCGCAAAGTAGGTCTCGAGGGCATTGGCCAGAGAGAGCGGGTCACGCGGCCGGCAAAGAAAGCCCGTCTTCCCTTCCAGCACCTCATCCTTTACGGAGCCTACCTCACAAGCAACCACTGGCAGGCCGAAGCCATAAGCAAGAAAGAGCACGCCGCTCTGGAAGACGTGCGTATAGGGCAACGCGAGTACGTCCGCCGCCTTGAAGTACAGTTCGGTTTCATCGTCGGGAATAAATTCCAGCTTGAGGATCACGTTTCCGCGATTGGGATCGGTTTCGATCCTTTGCAAGATTTTAGTCAAGTATTCTTCGGCCTCTTTCCGCGGCTGCCCGGCTATGATCAGCCTGTATAACGGATCTTTGGCCGCCAACTGCAGAAATCCCTCCACGAGATATTCCAGGCCTTTGTACGGGCGCAAGGCCCCGAAAAACAGAATGGCCTTCTCTCCATCTTCGATGCCGAGCTTTCGCCGGGCCTCCGCGGAGGTTAACGCGGTATCAGGAACGGAATTATTAATTCCAAAAGGGATGACCGAGGCGAACTCTTCGCGTATCTGGAATTCTTCGATCAACTGTTTTTTCATTAACTCGGTATGGACGAAGATGTGGTCGGCCAAATGATACTGCGCTCTCAGCGTCACGCGGTTCAGCCATGAATCATTCGCGTCTCTCTTCCCCGCATTGACGTTGTGCGCGGTAAAGACAATCTTCTTGCCCAGAAGCTTGTAATAGAGCATCAGCAAGGTGCGGTCAAAAAATTCGAATTTGTTGTTCCAGAGGATGTGAAAGATTTGAGATTCCGTGGTGGCCGTGTAGCGCAGAAGACGCCGGTAATACCGCAACACGCGGGCTACTTTTGAAAACAGGTTGGCCTCTGCCCTGCTTCCGTAAAGATTTACGAAATTGATCATCGGCGTGGCGCGCATTTCCAGACCGTCTATTTCGTCACTTCCCAATACATCGACGCACACATTCTGGGAAGCGAGCGCGACCGCCAAGCCGGTCACGTAGGGCCTATCAATCCCGCCCGTCAGCAAAGCCACTCTCGATCCGTCAGTCATGGAGGGAACATTTGAAGCTTCGCCTTGATGGTCGCGATGGACTGTTGGGGTGCTCATCTTTCAGGGTGATTCCGGACTCCTCACCTCTAACGATCTCAGCGAGCCACTTCTCTTATGATCGGCTTCGGCCGGTCCCAACCAGCAAGCCGCAATGGCGATGTATTCTCCGCCAATTCGGTTCGTGCCTCTCCCAGGAAAATCCCCTTGGCATCAACGATGGCAAAAAGGAAAAATAGCCAGGCAACGGCCTGCATTCGAAAGAAGGCCGCTTCTGTGAAATTGAATACCAGGCCAGTAAAATAATACGCGAGCAAAAGGCTGCCCCTCGGATCCTTGTTGCGCCATGCTTTGAATACCGTCAAATATCCAAAAACCAGGACAATGCCAAGGAGAACTATTCCGATCCAACCCAGGTTTAGAAAGATTTCCAAATAGCCGTTGTGAGCCTCATTCGGCCGGAGGATGGGATTCAGGCGCCAGATCGCCTCCAGGCGAGAGCCCAGCCAAAAGCTCTCAAAACCCGTGCCGAAGACCGGATTTCTTACCTGGCTCAACATCTGATCCCAGATCACCGTGCGATCGGTCAGCGTGGGATTTCTTCCCATCGCCTGCAAAGTCTTTGGACTCAGATCGAGGAACACCACCGAAGCGGAAGCGACCGCCATCGAAACTACAAGGAGGTGAATCATCACGGGCCGCCGGACTGCAGCACGCGAATTCGCGGCCAACATCAGGGAGCTGGCCATAAGGAAGCAAGACAAAGAGGTCATCGAATCCATCAGCCGAAACAACCAAAGGACCATCACCAGAATGACGCCGTTTGCCATCATCTGGCGGACCCGCGCCTCAGCTTGTTTATCCTGGAAAACCGCCACAAGCCGCCACAAACTTCCCAGCCCGAGGCACAAACACACAACGCCAAGCGTGTTCTTATTCGTGGTAACGCCGGTGAAGATCGCGGTCCCCGTCCAGGGATTCCATCCCATGCCAAGTTGGGGAATATATTTGATAAACAGAAGAGACAACGGAATCAACACAAAGGACAAGCGAGAAAGGAGACGCTTAAGGGCGGCCAGGGGCTCAGGATCCGTCAGGACAATCAGAATCATGACGATGTCTCCCAGCGCTTTAAACCAGCGTTTCAGGGCCACCCCGGGAAAATCGGACCAAACGACGCTCAGGGCGCAATAAAAAAAGAAGAACAAAATCGGCCCGTTCGCCCTCAGCACGCCGCTCACTTTTCCTCTGCTCATCAGCACGCCGATGCCGACGAACATCAGGGACATATAAACCAGCCGGTCCAAGGGGCTTCCATCCGCCACCTGACTGGCAGTGTCGGTAGGCGTCCCCATCCCTAGCCATACGCCTACCGGACGCGAACAAGAGATTAGCATCCAAATCGTTGGGAGCCAGAGAGCAAAAGAGGTGTGCGCTTTGCGGGCCCGATCCAGCCAGAAAAGCCCGGCTATTCCGATGATGCACGCGCAAGTGGCTATCCCAGAAGACATCCACACTCTCCCGCAACTTGCCGGTGCCAGTTCGCAGTGGAGCGAATCCGGCGGACACGAATCCCTTTGTTGAATTTCGAAGTGACAGCTTTCCGCGGCGGCAATCCTACTTGTCGCACGGGATAGCCGCCTTCTGTTGAAGATTATGCACTTTCCAACTTAGGTCTGGTAACCCATCACCCGGAGTGCTCGTCTTCAACCCGGCCAGATTCGATTCGCCAGCGAACCCTTCCAGCCGCACGGACCTGCGCTTGCGAAACCAGGATACCGCTTCGGCGGCAGTCGCGAACCAGGCCCCCTTGCTTGCAAGGTCGCCCACCAACTCCCTATAAAAATCGTCCCAGCATCTTTCGGGAGCGATGCTTCGATCGTGCCAATTTACGGTAACGCAACCGCCGTAAACAACCGCATTGCCGATAATTTCCGCCACGCGTTTGCCGGCTTCTCGTGGGGAGAGATTCAGATAATCGGGATAAAACAGGGCCGTGTCCATAATGTGCAACGGCAATTCGAGCAGCCGGGTCACTCCCAAGGGTTTATACGCCTGGCTCGTCCCTGCACGGTAGCCGACAGTTTGGTTGTAACCTACCGTCGAATCATAATCAGCCCCGCCCTTTTCGAGCGTTGCCGGCGATTGCTCGTCGAAGTACAACCAGTGCATGCGCACGCCGATTACCTCGCCCCCCGTTATACGCCGAATTTCTTCGAGTTCCGCTTGGGTCGCCGAACTATCCCTCCACGCATCGATGCCGTGTGCTCCGATTTCGCATCCGGAGTCGAGGAGCCTTCGAAGTTGCGGTTCGACTTCAGCAACCTCATAACGAGCGGCGCGGCGTTCCGGCGCCGGGCCATTTGCCGTTTGTCCGGGGTAATCTTTGAATGGAATTACGAAGAACGAGGAGCGCGCCCCGTTTTCCAGACGGGGATAGCGGTCAAATCCCGTCCAGAAGTCCCTCGCCACACCTAGATAGACCAAAGGCAGTTTCGCTACCGCCAAGATATTTCGTAGCAATTTTCGAGCGGGCCATTGTCTCCGGATCGCCTGAAGGAGCGTCCCAAGGGTCGCGCGATAGAGAAATCCGAACATGGTGTGGTCGAATCTGTGGCTGCGGAGGATTGGGTGGTCAACATCGTGAGTCAAACAGGCGATGAAGGGAAAGCCCTCGGGGACCGGCGGGATTTCCATCAGCAAGGCGCCGCTTGAAACAATCAAGTCCCGCAATAGAGCTATGTGCAACTCCAGCGTTGGCACGCCCGCGTAGCCTATGGGCTGTCCCTTGGTCAGCAAGTACTTGATCTCGTCAAAAAGTTGGTAACCAACCCGAACCAGAATTCCTTTGGGCGTACGCCGGACACGCGCTGCCGAGAAACCGGATACGGAACGTCCTAGCTCGGAAGCCGGTTCTGCCGGAAACGTTATCGAATCCCCGAAAATCGGAATTCGCCGCCCATCGTAGGAAAAATCGCAGGACATTCCCGAGTGCTCGACAACCTGGATGCCTCCTTCCGAGTCGCAGGAGAGCTTGCGTCCACCATAGACCAGGACCAACTTCGCCGCACCACTGTCAAAAGTCGCGTCTGCAGTGCAAAGCAACACCTCATACTCTGCACCCGGCCGATAGAACTCCCATGGCGTTTTGAAGAGCTCGAAGAATTCTCGAACTGTATCATGCTCTGCCGGATTTGCCAGAACGCCGATCATTGGCCAGAATTCCTTTAATTGTGGCGAAGTATCACAGGGAATAAGAACGCGATACCCGCAGGCGGCTAGCGGAAACAAGAGCGCACGAACCGGGTCGAACCCAACGGTCGGGCTAAAGCAAATTCCCGGACATTCTTTGACGATTGGAATGCGGATTCGGGGCCATCGCGACGGCGAGGCCCTCTTCCAAGTGACGCCAGAGGGCAGCTTCCGCCCGTTTTTGCGATATTCCCGGTGTATTAATCAACAACCGCGGTTAAGCCTGTTGGCGGCTGGGGGAGCACAGCGCTGTAGCAGGCTATGGGATTGAATCCTCCACCCGAGCTGTTTGCCGGCCCGCCGTTATAGCAAATCTGAGCCGGAATCTGGTTGACGATGGTGGCGGCGGCTGCATTGATTGGCGGCCAAACCGCTCCGGTCGCCGCAAAGTAGCTGGGCGCCGAAGAAAAGACCAGAGAGTTTGGCAGCGTTTGGGGCGCCAGATAGGAGGACGCCAGGCTGCCATTAGGAACGTTGTTGTTCCAGATAACCGACTTGGTTACGCAGTCCCAGTTTCCGCCTCGAAGGATCGTCTTGCCCACCTTCGCTGACAAGGTGAGATTTGGCGAAGAGCCTCCTCCGTCGTCGTAATATCCTAGTTGATAGATCACGCCGTTCACTTCAGAGGCATCCGCATCGGTCTCGTAAGCCGACGCATTGCACGTGGAACCGTATGGACCGAGAGCGTTGCCAAGCAGGTTGTCGTAATTGCTGTAATAAGCCACATTGACCGCAATCAAACCGCCTGTCATCGGCTTGTTGGTATCCGGATTGAGGGCGGTCATATTCATATAGTTCCGGAACATCGTGTTGTGGCTGCTGCTGCCGTGGGTAAAGTCAAACTCCCAGTTCGAAGCGACATTGCCTTCCCACAAGTTCATGTATGGATGCGCCCCGTGCGCCTCCGTTTCGGGGAGGGAGTTGTGATATTCCCCCATGTACGCGTTGATTTCGTAGTTATAGGCATATACATTGCCCGAGCCGCCGCTCTGGGGCGTCGAGTGCCGGGCCCGCCGGATGATGTTGTTCTGGATCAGATCCTCGGAGTTTCGAAACTCCAATAGCAACGCGTAGTCGGCCCCGCTGTTGTGATTGAACGCCTCGAACAAATAATTATTACTGATCTCGTTTTGATATGTATCCGACAGATAGATATTTGACTTGTCGACGGCCCAATCCGACTCGACGTTGTGCACCCAGCATTTGGCACAGGCCTCTATGTTGATGTTCTTGTATACGAGGCCGGTGCCCGACGAGGCCGTACCGATAACCCGGAGACTTTCTAACCCAATGCTCTCGATCATGGGCAAGTGAAACACTTGAGGAGAATTCGTGTAGCCGAAATACAAGGGCCGCTCAAGAGTTATGACATTCCCGCTGACCGCAGTCACTCGGTCGACTTGCTGCATCAGGTTGGCCGGAAGATCGTGTCCGCAGTAGTCGCAATTCCCCGCGTATCCGTTTGCCGTAACAAGCGGATTGCCGTCGGCCGGATCGTTGGGGTTCAGCTGAGTGATGGTGATGTAGCTGTTTGCGGTTATTCCCGTTGTGCTCGCAAGGGTGAGTGATGTCGAGCCCTTCGTCGCCCCTGCGGTCACGTTGATGAAGCTGACGGAGGACGAGGAAAGATACGTCTTGCCCATGCTGATAATGCTGGCGCCATCTCCGTAGTTGAGAATCGTTTTCTCCGGCCCGGCACCCCGCAGAACGATGGATTTGTCTGTCAGACAAAGGCCCGCTTCATAAACTCCCGATCCGTAATCATCGCTCTTTCCAACGCATACCGTGCCCGACGTCCGGTGCAGGGTATAGGTCCCAGCGGTCAACACTACAACAGATCCTGACGCGCAGGAGTTTATGGCGTTCTGAATGGTGGCACTGTCGTCCGCCCCCCCACTCGGCGCGATGGTTTTGCAGATCGGCCAGTTCGCATCGGGGATTCCCCCCGGGATTCCCGCCTGGGTCCAATCCACCGTGCGTGTCGAAGGTATAACCTGAGCCTGAGCGGGTTGGCCCAGGAAAGAAACAGCAGCGAGAATCGCTGTCAACACCATCGCCCGGTGGCCATCCATAGCCATAGGCAGGAAATTTGCGGAGTTCCTCACTGTTCTTATTGGCATGCCAGCGCGCATCATCGCGTACCCCCAGCGTTAATCTCTCCGGAACTCATGCTACCGTTGGGGGAGCCCGCTTGACAGTGTGAGGAAGTCCAGATAAGGCACAGGGGGTTATCCTGTCCATGCGGCCAGAAGATATGCCTGCCCGGTTGGTTCACCCCGTCCGCGCCGACTCTTTGGAATCAGCCGAGATTACTGAATACGATTCGCTGGGTGATCTAGCCCTTTAGTATGTCGCTTACCCGGGTGACCAGAGTCCGCCTCTCAGCCTCCCACGTGTGCGCAAGGTAAACTTCTTGCCCTCTTCGGGTTACCTCGAAAATCTCCCGCGGATGAGAATACGCATATTCGATCTGGCGAGCCAGGTCGCCGGAATTCCCGGCCTCGAAAAACAGAAGCGAATTTTCGTTGAAATAGTCCGTAATACCGGGCGTCGATGGCGCAATGATCGGCCTTCCCAAAGCCAGGTACTCGAAAATTCGAGTCGGCGTGTTGAGTTCGGTGAAAGGGTTCCGGTGGTTTGGAATAACACCGAGATCGCATCTCTCGATCACCTGGATAAGCTCTTCCTGGCGCTTTGGGCCAAAATAACGGACGGCGTCCTGAAGATTCCGCTCCTTGACCTTGTTCATCATGCGATCGAGGAAGTCCGTTTTGGAGCCAAAAACATGAAGTTCAACAGAAGGCACGACTTTTCGCACGTGCTCCAGAGCGTCAATGGCAACTTCCAATCCGTTCCGTTCAACGAGAGACCCGTGGTACATCACCACGAAGGGCTGGCCATCACGATGGTCTTTGGCGTTAAATTGCATCGCCTTATAGCGAAAAATCCGTTCGTCCGGGGTATTCATAACGACGGCGATTTTTTCTTTACGGCAACTGCGCATGGAAAACAGCCTGTGGCACGCGATGTTTACCGTGATCACCAGGTTCGCTCGCGTGACGCTCCATTTTTCAAGAAACCTCATGAACGACACACTCCAGCTCTTCGGTGGAACTTGGAAGATGGTCGTCATGAGTTCGGGCATCGGGTCATGCAGGTCCAGAATTACTTTGGCCCCGAGTATTTTCGGAATCAGCCCGCAAACAACGAGGACGTCGGGCATGTTATGAACATAAATGAGCTTGTAGCGCTTCTCCAAAGTGCGAAACGCCAGAAGCAGCGAACAGATCGTGATGAATGCCGCGTACCTGTAGAAATATCCGACTTTGCCTCGCCGGTCGTGCTTGAGCGGCACTCGCAGGACGCTTACATTTCCCACCGCTTCGCGTCGCGGCATATTATCGCTTGCGAGGCAGATCATGTCGACGGTGGCCCCTTCGCCAACGAGGGCGTCCACTGCGCGCCGTACTCTCGGATCAAAAGGATACGCCGAAAACGTGACCATCCCTACGCGCGTACCTTGCAAGCGTTTGGTGTCACCACCACTGAGATTTGTCGTCATCACCTGCTCGGTTGGTTCTATGGTTGAATAGCTCATAATCGTTCTCGGGGTTTTGCTCCCTACCGCCGTCGCGTTTCGGACGTCCAGCCTTCCGGGGCGATCGCTTTGAGACCCTCCGAAGCCTCGGCCTTCTGAGAATCGCGTTTGATTTTCATCTGATTCGAACTCCGGATCGCCTCGAGAACGACGGAACGGTCGAATTTGCTCAGAATTTCAATGTTCGGCATCACGCAGTGCCCGCCAATAATGCCGGGAAAGAATTTTGTCGTCGGCAGGTATTTGATTTCCTCGTAAAATGAAATGACTTCGTCGAACGACTGCTCCGTCAAATCGCAGTATCTCTCGATTTCCTGCGCCCACGCGATTAGCAAGCCGAAATAGGTGGTCTCCGTGAGCTTTGCAAGTTCCGTAGCCTCCGGGGAAGCGAGCGTTTTCGTCTTTAATCCAGCGGCATGAAAATGCCTTGCCGCGGCTTCTGCGCTTGCGGCATCAAGTCCACCGATGAATTTCGTGTAGGCGCGCAGTTCCTGCAGCATCCGGGCATGTTTTCCCCGAACCGGACTGTTCACCACGGGTGCGTGCGCTCTTTCCGCAATCTTGCGCGTAGTGCCAATTCCCACCGTGCTGTTCACGATGGTGAGTGCTGGCTTGAAGAGCTGAATATATCGCGCCGCCTCCCCCACAAAGTCTCTGATCTCGAAAGGAAAACAAACGTGCAGAACGTCAACTTTCCCGGTGTCCGCTGCCGGTGGAGTGATGTCCACCCCCAGAGTGTTATACCGTTCCGAGAGAAGCTCGAGCAAGGGACGACCAACCTCTCCCAACCCAACCACTACTACAGTGGATCCTTCTTTCACGGGGCTACCTCCCTAAGGAATTATGACGACTTCTCCGGCTGGAAACCTAGCCGTGCTGTCTGGGGCTCTGTTTAGCTAGTTTGAACGCATCTGCCTTCTGCTGTGTCCGGGAGCACAGTCGCATCAGGTCTGTAAAATACCACTCTTTTATTACGGTTCGTGTGGGATGGGTTGGAACCTGGTGAATAGGCGGGGCGCGCCTGCGGAGCCTTCGCAGGCAGACAGGCTACCGCCACAAACGGTCCTTGACAAATATCTCGTTCAAATCAGGCTAACTGCTCAGAGATAGCCTAATTAGAGCCAGAACCATCGCCCTAGACTCTGCTAGTGCCGCAATCGACCTGCCAATGAGACTAGGCGCTTGTGAGTGGCTGGTCAAAATCAGCTCAATCATAAAGTATTGCTACGTAAAGAGTTACTCAAAATTGCCCTCTTGTGGCATCGTTCTGATACTTGCCTGCCAGCCCCCAAAGAGAGCCCGAAGAAATCACTTACCCACATTTGAGAACTATTTTCTACGCCCCCAAACCGGGAGACGCCTCCCGGACTTTCGCAAGCTCTTCGCCCGAATTGGGCGCCACCCCAAGACCTCCAAAGGCATAGAGCAGCCAGCCAAAATGATCCGGTCGAGCCTCATAGCGCACCCTGAGGTTTTTCGTATTAGTCTTATGTGGGATTTTCAGAGTATTCAGGAGCGTTCCCCAATATCTTAAGGGTTTCGAGCTAGGCTCGACGGAATCCCAAATCAAGGTGCGTTCCGTGTTGCGAATGTCTTCTCCCAATTCGTTCGCACCGGTAATCCAGGACAGCCCTCTAAAGACAGCTTCATCGAAGCTTTGGCCTGTTGCCTCTCCAAGCGCAATCAAGCTTAACGGCGCGGTTCCATCTTGGTGTAGGGAAATTACAGGGTAATCGTTCGCGACTCGACATGTTTGTCGATCGTAAACGGACCACCACTGGCCCATCTCACCCTGCAGAGCGCGGACGGCGTTGCCGCAATTCAACGCGGAAGCCAAGGGCTCCTCGATCTGAAAAGATCGGGCAAAGGCGGTGAGAGCGTAAATGGCGTGGATCTGATCCCCAAACGATCCAAACCGGCTACAAAAACTTCTTCGCAGAAAACTGGATTGGGCAGCGTGTCCGAATAGTCCATTGTCACTTTGATTGTCGATCAATAAATGATAGGCATCCACGGCGAGGTCCGTCAGATCGGGCAAATCCTCATGGCCAACGCTCTGCGCGTGAGATATTCCGGCCAGGAACCATGCGATCCCTCGCGTCCGCGCCTCCTGAGCGTCCGGATAGCGCTCGAGGGCCTTTCCAAAATCAAACTCGTTCAGTACGCGCTTGAGATGTTCCGGCCGACATAACGATGTGCACCAGATCAGTAAACCAAGATCCCCAATGCTCTTTACCCAGATGGGGTCCTTCAGAACCGCACCATGCACTTCAACCAAATCGAATGGCAATTCGGTTCTGGACTCCGCAAGACGCTGTAGTCCCAAGAGTGCAATGCACGTCCTCTTCTTCGATACGGCCTCACGATGGAATCCACGAGGTTCCCGGGCAATAGATCGAAGAAATACCTTTTCTTGCGGGTCAAATAAGGTAACGAGGGAACGCACAGCCAACGAGTTAAAGGCAGGAATCTCCGGGCGCGACACACCAGTCCCGTTCAACGGGGGGCACGATTTGCCCGCAGTCATTTTAGTCTGCTGGTTTGCTTGGGAAGGCATTCAAGTTAATGCCCCGATGTCAGACTCATTCGGGTAAATAGAAAAGTGGCAAATCCCAGGGGAAATGCCACTTGAGAGACACTAAAAATTGTTGGTCTGTCTGAGAGTAGCCTTATTCTTATTGCTTTCGGTGAGCTCGATTTCAGACGGTCGCGTGGGCGAAAACAAATTGTGAAACCGCCTCCGCTACCCGTTTCTGCTGCTCAACGGTCAGCCCACCGAACATGGGCAGTGACAGGATCTCCTCGGCCGCCGCTTCCGTCACCGGGAAGTCACCGCGTTTCCAACCCCTGGAGGCATAAGCGGCTTGCAGATGAATGGGCACAGGATAGTGTATGCCCGTCCCAATGCCCGCCTCCGTAAGGTGCCTTTGCAGCTCCTCGCGCCTCTGCGTGCGCACCACGTAAAGGTGGTAAACGGATTTTGAATATCCGGCTTCAACGGGGCAAACAACGCTCCCGCGCAGCGCGGTCAGTTGCTCATCATAAATCCGCGCGGAGGCCCGACGCTGCCCGTTCCAGCGGGAAAGGTGCCGCAGCTTTATGCGCAAAATTCCTGCCTGTATAGAATCCATCCGGCCGTTGAAGCCTTCGACATCGTGGTAATACTTTCTGGACTGGCCGTGATCTCTTAGCATTGCAGCTTTTCGAGCCAAAGACGCGTCATTCGTGGTTATGGCACCCCCTTCGCCGCAAGCTCCCAAGTTTTTTCCAGGATAGAAACTGAATGCGGCTGCGCGCCCAATGGAGCCCGCTTTCAGCCAGCGGTTCTGTTTCTTGGAAAAATACTCAGCCCCATGCGCTTGGCAAGCGTCTTCGATGACCGTCAATTTGTAGCGCTCAGCCAGATCCAGAATAGGGTCCATATCCCCGGTCTGTCCGTATAGGTGGACCGGAACGACGGCAGCTACCGGGTTTCCCAGATCCTTGTGCACATAGCGCCCGCTCTTGTCGTCGAGCACGCACCACTTCTCCAAGTATTGGCGCAGTTTCTCTGGGTCCATTGTGTAAGTGGCCGGATCGATGTCCACAAACTCAATCCTGCAACCCGCCTGGGAAATGGCTTCGGTCGTGGCAATGAACGAATGGGGAACCGTAATTACGACGTCGCCGGGTTGTAATCCCGCTCCCATCAGAGCAAATCGCAGGGCATCCGTCCCGCTGTTTACCGCGACGCAATGCTGTGCGTCGCAGTACTCCGCGAATTCTTTCTCCAGCCCTTCGACTTCAGGTCCTCCAATGAACCCTGCCGTTTCAATGACCCTCTGGCACACGGCCAGCAGTTCCGGCTCCAACTCTCGATGCATCGTCACCAAATCCACAAAAGGCACTTTCGCAGCAGTAGTCATCGTTTCTCCTCAACTTTGTCCGCAATCGAGCGCAAGACCTTCGCCGGATTTCCAGCCACGATCGCGTTTGGTGGAACATCGCGGGTCACAACGCTGCCCGCACCAACAATCGCGTTCTCTCCAATTACCAGATTGGAAAGGATGGTTGCTCCGGACCCGATGGAAGCACCCCGCTTCACCAAGGTCTTTTCAACGGTCCAGTCCTTTTCGGTCTGGAGCCCACCCTCGCCGGTAGTGGCTCGGGGGTATGAGTCATTAACGAAGGTTACGCCATGACCAATAAAGACGTTGTCTTCAATGGTGACACCTTCGCATACAAAGGTATGGCTGGATATCTTACAGCGGTTACCCACGGTCGCATTCTTCTGAATCTCAACGAACGCGCCTATCTTGGTATCGTCGCCTATCTGACATCCATACAGATTGATAAATCTGGAAAGCCTTACATTACTCCCGAGTTTCACATCGGGCGTAATTGCGCAGAATTCGTTCACAGGCGGATCAACTCTCCCTTTCTCCGAATGGATTTTTCAGCGGCTTCCAGCATCCTGACGACGCGCAGGCCAGCGTGGCCGTCGTTGAAAGGAGTCTTATTGTTCATGACGCAGTCGGCGAAATAATCAAGTTCCGCGTGCAGTGCTTCCAGTTGCTCCAACTGCGGAGCCCACATGTCACCGCTTCGATAACTGACCAGAAGGTCGCGGATACCCTCGCCCGAAGTGATTTGGACGCCCTTGTCATACACGCGCACCTTTTCGTCGGCAACCAGGTCGTTCCAGACCACCATTTTCTTCTGGCCGCCAATCAGCGTCGTTCGGATCTTCACCGGCGAAAGCCAATTGACATTGATATGAGCAATGATGTTTTTGGGGAAATAGACCGTCATGTACGCCACGTCTTCGACACCATTCAGGTGCTTCTCGCCTGTGGCTACAATCGCATCCGGCTCTACCTTGATGAGGTGGTCCATGATGGATAGGTCGTGCGGCGCCAGATCCCATATCACGCTGACGTCGTGCTGGAACAAGCCGAGATTCACACGCAGCGAATCGTAGTAATACAGCTCTCCAAGCGCTCCGCTCTCGGTCAATTCCTTGATCTTGCGGACCGCCCCAGTGAAGAGAAAGGTATGGTCCACCATGATGGTCAGATTTTTCCTGGCGGCCAGCTCGACAAGTTCCTCTGCCTGCGCGGAGTTCGAGGTGAACGGCTTTTCGATAAACACGTGCTTGCCATGCTCGAGAGCCATCTTGGCCAACTCGTAGTGCGTCCATACCGGAGTAATCACCGCCACCGCATCAATGTCCGGGGACTGCAGAATCTCGCGCGGATCGGAAACCGTTTCGATGGCCGGATATGCCTTGCGTACTCGCGCAAGCGCGGCCGGGCTCTTGTCGCAGACCATCACGGCTTGGGCATTCTTCTGGCCGTGCAAGTTCCGAACGATGTTTGGTCCCCAATATCCATAGCCAATGACACCCATCCGAACCGTGCTTCCTTTGCTCTCCTGTGGAAACAAGGGGACCACGTGGGATTGTTGCCCAAGATTCACCGCAGGTTGTGACGTCATCAGATTGCCCATTAGCCACCTCAAGAGACTGATTTCAGGAGTTTTTTCCTTCTACTGATGTTTCCACTGCTTTAATTCAAGTTCAGGCGTCGCGGGTATCACGACTATCAGAGCGGCGTAGCGGTTGATTATCAATAAGCACCAGAACCTTTGATTACGGCGGCCGGCGTGGCTAGCAAGATCTTCAGATCAAGCCACAGAGACCACCGCTGGCAATAGCGCAGGTCTAGTCTCACCATTTCATCGAAGCTCGTGCGGCTGCGTCCCGTCACTTGCCATAGTCCGGTCACACCTGGCTTGACCTCAAGAACCCGGCGGCGGTGCCACAGATCGTAGGCGGCAAATTCGTACGCGAGTGGGGGGCGTGGCCCCACCAAGGACATTTCGCCTCGCAAGACGTTCCAAAATTGAGGAAGCTCATCAAGACTTGTTTTGCGAAGAAACCGTCCGACAGGGGTAACGCGAGGATCGTTCGTAATCTTATAAACGGTTGCTTGTGCCCCTTCGTTATTTTTCGCAGAGACTTTTCCCGCAATGAAGCTCTGCACATACTCCTGGTGGATTTTGGGGTCATTGTCTACATACATCGTTCGAAACTTCAGGCATTGGAAGCCTTTTCCGGACTGTCCGAGTCGTTCCTGTCGAAAGACGACCGGACCCTTTGAGGTCAGCTTGATGGCGATCGCGATGAGTGCCAAGACGGGAGCGAGTATCAACAGAAGCGCAGAGCTTCCGACGATATCCATTCCCCGCTTCAGGATTCTTGAGCCATTCTCACGTGCACCCTTCGCGGACACGTCTGGGTAGAGCTTGTGGTCAATTGATTGTTCGATTCCGTCCTCATCCCCATTTTCCGGGAATAAATGAATGCTAATGAGCAATTTGGCAGAAATGGCCTCTTCCAGATTCTCTCGCAGAGTCCTCAGAATCTTGGAATGGATGATTTCAGAAGCGGAAATCTGCTTCTCTGCACCGAGCTCCGTAAAGATCACACCAAGGACCGCGCCATCCCGGTACCATCCGATGATATCGCTCTCGCGAACCACGCCGGACATGACCCCTATAAGACATTCCTCAAATCCAGCGGCCTTTACCTTTGGCTCCAGCTTGCCAGTGTCTAGAAGAAGCAGCACAAACGGCTCGCAGGAGCGCTGAGCTCTCCGTCGTTCAACGGCCAGCATCGCGCAGAACGCTTCCGCTGATAGAACGTCGGTCCTCATGACTGGAATGCGCCCAAACGCAAGGGTCGGCCTTGAATCGCCGCTCAACTTCACGCCCTGCAGTTCCACGACGCTCGCCTTTGTCTGGCCCTTCCGCATTCATCTCTCCGTAAATTAACACTCTGCGACGAAACAAGAACTGCTCGAATCTTTCCTCACAATCCTTATCCGACTGCATCCGGGAGTAGTCCATGAGAACCCATAGGACCAAAAACTCCGTCGCGATGCGCATCCACAGAAACTACGGATGAACGATCGATCTCCAATGCAACCGATCGGCGAAGAAGAGAAACCGACAGGACAATGCGGTCGTTTCCCTTGAAATTAATGAGAATTCCTTCAAGGCCCCGCAGTGCATCACTTTGGATCAGGACCTTCTGGCCAATTTCGAGATACGGCCAAGGCTCGGCTTGATAGCCCGAATCAACCACAGTCTGAATCGCTGCAATCTCTGCATCTTCCACCGGAACAGGTGTCTTCCCTCGACCAACCACCGAAATCACCCCTGGGGTGACTAGGACGGGTAGACGGTCGTGAACATCAAACTGACAAAAAAGATATCCTGGAAATAGAGGAGCCTTTGCCTGTTTGCTCCCGCCACCCCAACTCTTCTTCACGAGATATGTTGGAAGGATGGTAGGATACCCCTTACCGGCAAGTAATACCGAGGTCGAGCCCTCCCAACGGGTCCTTACCTGCAGCGCGTACCACTTGCGGGCATCCGATTCGAGATTCATCGAGTGCTTTCGCTCCTAACTCTTTGTCTTCCCGAAATCTGCCGAATCCAAGCTACCGCCATTGAAACTACTCAACACACTCCTCGTATTCGCAATCACCCTGCCAGATTCGCCGTAGATGCCACGCCAAGCGTGGTCCAAGCCAATTCTCGTACAGTTAACATAATGAACGACTTATCCATACTGGCACGCGCCGGCATGCCTCGCTTGAGCGGATTCGACCTCCTGGATGGCGAAAGGAATGAAAACTCTTGCCTCATTTGACCAAGATGTTTCCCCCCTATTCTCAATCTCGTGGGAAAGCTCTTGCGCAATCGCCCTATTGGCATCCATCTTTCATGTTTACAGTGGGTTACATCGGCATTACACAGGTGTTTATCGAGGCTAAGCCACCAGTTAGCGCTTGTTGGGCAGTTAGGGTGCTATATAATTTGCTTGCTTAGCCCGTGAAACCCTTGCGAGTAAACCCTAAGTACGCGTGGTGGTTCTTAGCAGTATGGATTGCTGGCTGCTGCTCGCTATTTTCGAGGCCGCTGCTCTCCACCATTCGCTACGCCCTAGCTAACGACAACTCCTCCCACATTCTTCTAGTTCCATTTATTGTTGGTTGGCTCCTCTATCTCGACAGGCGAAAGCTCATCGCGGACCACCTGGACCTTCGGGCCGCTTTGGTGTTTGCTCTACCAGCTAGCTTTCTCGTGGCCTTGGGGCTGGCCCGCCCCTCGGCAATTTCAACTTTGCCCCTGACCGTTTGGATGCTTGGCTTCGTGCTGCTTGTGGTCGCGGGATTTGCGGCCCTATTTGCCGGCGCAGGTGCCAGTGGGGCGCGATTCCCCTTGCTCTTTCTCCTGTTCTTCATACCCATTCCGGATGCCGTTTTGAACAAATTCATCCATTCTCTGCAAGCCGGATCGGCCGCCGTAGCGGGGTTCATGTTCGATTGCACCGGGATCCCCGCTTTGCGGGAGGGATTTGTCTTTCGTCTCCCAACGATGAGCATCGAAGTGGCTCCGGAGTGTAGCGGAATCCGTTCGAGTATGGCCCTTGTTATATTGGCCGTGCTTGTCAGCCACTTTGCGTTCTCCAAGCTGTGGAAGAAGACGCTTTTTGTGGCTGCTGGACTCTTGATGATGATTGTGAAGAACGGCATTAGGATCGCCACGCTCACGATTCTGGCTAATTATGTTGATCCGGACTTTCTTTATGGCCGGCTGCATCATCAGGGCGGTGTCGTCTTTTTTCTGATTGGGCTGGGACTCTTATTGCCGGTTTACCTCTGGTTGCGGCGCGGAGAACCATCCCTTGAGAGCCGGCAGGGCTCTCCTGCCGTTGCAGAAACATGAAATGAACCGCGGTGCGGAATGAATCTGGGATAACGTACGCTTTTTTTCGCACAATTGAGGGGGGGGGAGCTGGTTGGTAAAACAGAGAGCCTGAGGAAGGCCCGAGAGGAGAGGCGATGGAGCCCACCAACCAGGAAGTAAAGATCGCAGGAAGTAGCGAAGTTGAGTCAGGTGATCCAGATCGATGAGGGGAAGATCCAGCAGCATCTGGGAGAAGTGGTACGCAGCACGGTGGAAGAGACGTTGAACGCGATGCTGGATGCGGAAGCGGACCGTCTGTGTCAGGCCTAGCGGTATGAACGGACCGAGGCGCGGAAGGATACGCGGGCAGGTTCTTACCAGCGGCATCTGCAGACGAAAGCCGGCGAAGTCACGCTAAAGGTGCCGAAACTGCGCGCGCTGCCGTTCGAGACGGCGATCATTGAACACTATCGCCGGCGGGAAAGTTCGGTGGAAGAAGCGCTGGTAGAGATGTATCTTGCGGGAGTGAGCGTACGGCGAGTCGAAGACATCACGGAAGCCCCGCGGGCACGCGGGTCAGCCCGAGCACGGTGAGCGAGTTGAACCAGAAGATCTACGCGCAGATCGAGACCTGGCAGAACCGGCCGATCGAAGGCAACCACCCGTCTGTGTTTCTGGACGGCTTGTGGCTGAAGCGGAGTTGGGGCGGCGAGGTGCGCAAAGTATCGTTGCTGGTGGCGATTGGCGTGAATGATGAGGGATTTCGCGAAGTGCTGGCGGTTGCGGAAGGCGCGAAGGAAGACAAAGCCAGTTGGACGGCGTTTCTGCGGCATTTGAAAGAACGCGGACTGAAAGGCGTGCGGCTGTTTGTTTCGGATAAGTGCCTGGGGCTGGTAGAGAGCCTTGGGGAGTTTTATCCGGAAGCGCTGTGGCAGCGGTGCGCGGTGCATTTTTATCGGAATGTGTGGACGGCGGTGCCGACGAGCAAGGTGAAAGAAGTGGCGGCGATGCTGGAGGCGATTCACGCACATGAAGATCGCGCGGCGGCGCGGGAGAAGGCCGAGCAAGTAGTCACGAAACTGAAAGAGATGAAACTGGCGGATGCTGCGGCGCTGGCCGTGGCGGACATCGAAGAGACGCTGTACTATTACGCGTTCCCACGCGAGCACTGGCGGAGTCTGCGAACGAACAACCCGCTGGAGAGGTTGCTGCGCAAAGTGCGGCGAAGAACGCGCGCGGTGGGAGCATTCCCCGATGGCAAGTCGGCGCTGATGCTGGTGGCAGCACGGTTGCGTCACGTCGCCGGCACCAAGTGAGGCACGCGTCGCTACCTGGACATGAACCACCTCGCCGAAGCGAGCGAAGCCGCATGACCACCCGCGCAAAAACTTTCGGCTCCCCTTCGGGGGAGCCGAGCACCACCAGGCCCTATGACTCAACAAATGTGCGAAAAACTCTGGACACTACCACAATCTGGCGGGCTCGTAGGCTGGCGCCGCCAGATACGCCTCAAAAATGAGCTGCTGCATATTGTTAGGAGCGGCTGGCGGTAACTACCCAGATGCTTAGCCCTGAGGATAAGGGCTAAGCTTTGTTTTCATGGTTGTCCCGAGGATAAGAGTAATAGTAGGGGTAACTCTCACTCTTCTCGACACGATTGAGAATGACTCCTAGCAGCTTCTTTTCGTCAAACGCTCCGACGGCCTTTTGAGCCACTTCAAAGTCCGTCGCCCCCGCGCGCACAACCAATAAGACTCCATCGCAGATGTCCGCCAGAATACTCGCATCGTGAACCGCAATTGCGGGAGGTGTGTCTAGGACTACCCAATCGAACATCGGGGACAAGCGATCTAACAGGTCGTCCATAGCCTTGCTGTGTAACAGCTCACTGGGGTTGGAGACTTCACTCCCCCCAGCGATCAGACCCAAATTCTCATCTTCGCCCACCTGGATAATCTTGAATTCATCCGCTTCTCCACGAAGGTAATCGCTCAACCCAGGTGAAGCCGCCGCGCCAAAGGAGCGGTGCAAGCGAGAAGCGCGCAAATCCCCATCGATCAGGAGGACGCGGCGATTCTCCTGCCGAATGATCGACTGCGCCAGATTGGCGGCAATGAAGGTCTTCCCTTCTTCCGGAAGGCTGCTTGTGATAATCAAACGCTTGAGCGGCCGTGTCGCAGCTACTTGATAGAGCCGGGACCGCAGCGTTCGGAACTTCTCGGCGCCCGCGGGATCCAGAGATTCATTTACAAAGGCGCTGTATCTCGGATTGATACGCCACTCGACATGTGCGCATTTTCTCAGGAGCTCTTTATATTCCGCGGTGAAGGGCGCCCGCGATTCAACACTGTCTTGATTCCGACCGGCAGCGGCGCTCCTGCGTACCACTCCTTCTCCCAACTCTTCCCCGGCGAGGTCAATCAATTCGGAAGGCACTTCGCTCTCAGGGCGGGTGCTTCTTTCCGAGGCCGCCTTCTTCAGCGCTTCATGTATTCGGCTCATTGTGGTGTTCCCGTGGCTTCTTTTAATTCAACCGCAATTCACGGCTTCAATGCGTCTCAAGGCGCTGGACTCCGCCTAACTTGAGGTCGAAACTCTGCACGGCTGCCAGGACCGGTAATCTCAAACAAAGTTCGATATCCCGCTCGTTATACATGGCTTTGTCGCTCAAGGCCAGCATATAGAGAATGGCAACGGACAACATAAGCCCGCCCGCGAGTCCCCCTCCTAGAAACATTGACTTCTTGGGAAACGAAGGGGTGGATGGCAGGCTCGGACTGTCGACGACTCGGAAATTCTCGCCTTCTTGCTGGTGCTCCAGGTCCGTCGCCATCACCGAACTCTCTCGCTTCTTCAACAGGTCGTTATAGATGTCCGAAGCCGTCTGATAGTTCCTGGTCAATTCCTTCAACTGCTGCTCCACCACGGGTGTAGCCTGCAAACGTCCCTGTACGCCTCGGATTTGATCCTGAATTTGCGTCTGGCGTCTTGTAAGATCGGCTATGATGACGTCATCTTGCTTGATTTTCGCCCGCAACTGCTGGAGCGAGGGAGGTTCTCGCAACGCAGCCTGTTTCGCATCGATAGAACTCTTTTCCCCGGGAGCCTGAGCCATCTTCTTCTTTAGATCGTCTATCTGCGTCTTTAATTTAATGACGTCGGGGTGTTCCGGCGTGTATTTCGCCAAAAGCGCCGCCAGTTGGTCTTGAAGCGTCTGCAGTTGCTGCTCCTGAGTTTCCGGGTTCTGCGAGCCTATTTGTGTACCTTTCCAAGTCGCTTCCTGCTGCGAAAGCAGAGTTTCGTTTAGAGATTTATCCTCTTGTGCGCGGGCTAGAGCTTGCGTGGCAGCATCCAACTGGGACTGCATCGCGCTCATCATCGCCAGATTGGCGGGCTCCTGATCTGGCATGGAGATGGGATGCTCGGCCTTAAATTGCGCTAACTTCTTGTCCTGCTCTTCCAGTTTGTCCTTTGCATCCTCCAGTTGCTGGGTGAGGAATTGCGAAACCTTGTTCGAATTTTGCACTCGAATGGTGGCATTCTGCTCCATAAATGCGGACGTGATCTCCTGGCAGATCTGTTGCGCCAGTTGCGGGTTGTCGAACGTCACGCTCACATTGAATCCCGGCGGTTCGCGGTCTGCAGATCCGGCCAGCGGCTGGATTAGCTCGACATTAATCGAGCCCTTGAGCTTCTCCACAAGATCTTCCAAGTGGGTGGTCGTTCGCTTGTCCGGATACAGGTTGAATTTGTTGATGATCATCTCCAACCTGGAGCGGCTCAAGATCTGAGCTTTCATGGAAGCCATGCGTTGATTCAGATCATTGGTGATGACCGGCTCAATGAGTTTTGTGGGAACAGTAGGTTGCTCCACCAAAACGAGCGTAGACGAAGTGTATTTCTTGGGCAGTACCAGTGCAGCTGCCAAACCCAAGGTGCCGAGCGTCAGGGACATAAACGTGGGAATCCACCAATACCTGCGCAGGATCCGCCTGACGTCAGAAAGAGCAATTTCTCCGTTCCTTACCATTCGCGTTACCTCAGGCTAAAGTCACAATGGGCCGGACATCATGCACACTCATTCTCCGAGAATTCAAAAGCACGATCAATTCCAAGCAGGCTCCAGGGCAAAGCTCGGCTGACCTTGCAATACCAAAATAAAAAATCTATTATCAATGGCTTACAAAGAAGGAGTTCAAGACCCGAAGTCGCATACCACCCAACAGAGCACCACCTGTTGGCAGAGTGGAAAAAATATATCCCATTTATCCCTCTAATTCGCCTCCTTCAAGCCAGGCAAGAGCGAACCCACCATCGACCGCCAGCATTTTGCAGCAATCCCCACAGCCCTAGGGCATTAAACCATTAAATATCATATAGTTGCCAGAGGATTCAAAAACTTCCTTGTCTCGAGCTGGGAGGAGGATGCAGAATTGCTGCCTAAAGCCACTATGACTTTCCGTGTTGCCGCTCGCTTTCCTCAATTCCGCCAATACCGGCGAATCCGTCTTATCTGGATGGTCTTTGGTCTTTCTGTGCTTCTTCCTTCTGGTTGCAACCGCGATCCCAAGAAGTTCCTCGCAAAAGGCAACCAGAGCTTTGATCAAGGAAAATATTCCGATGCGTTAATCTACTACG
>Ga0335069_10000742_pt1 | contig 52933 bp, 58 predicted proteins | sample Lox_Sample_11_FD_206714 | JGI IMG/M metagenome (GOLD analysis project Ga0335069, IMG submission 206714) | Soil microbial communities from Loxahatchee National Wildlife Refuge, Florida, United States - Lox_Sample_1.1 | ecosystem: Environmental > Terrestrial > Soil > Wetlands | place: USA... | reverse complement strand
CCTTTATATCTGTGGAGGTAGTTAAACTCGGTGCAAAATCGGGCGCAGATGGCAACTGAGCGAGCGGTACAAATGTCGGAACGGTAGAAGACACCCCCGAAGTCGTTGAGGTTGGATTCGGCTCGCTCGTAGATATCGTCGGACTCTGTGATTGATGCGTCACGTAGTACCAACTACCAAGCGAAATGACGCCAACCGCTATAACTAGAATAATCACCAAAACTGAAGCGATGCCTTTTTTATTCATAACATAATAATAACATTCGCCACTTCAGATGACCCTCCCTGGATTCGAACCTGCCGGGCGACGAAAACCAAAATAGCGCCGATCGGGTCGATGCAGATTTTGCGGGCCTACCGAGCTTGAGCGTCCGAGGTGGGTTCGAAACGCAGACCGGCAGCAGTCAGCTCGTTTTATCGGGTGACCGAGACCCTTAAATATTTGCCCTCGGCTATTGGGTTGCTTGTGACAGCAGTCTTATTAATAATCCCGATAAATAGACGAATGCTTCAACATCCGGATCTTCCTTCCTGTCGACCCCCAGAAAAGCCTCCCCAATAAAGTGCTAAAATTACGATTATGAAAACCGCAGTTCTTGTTCACGGCATGCCGTCCAGAGAGGAATACCTGGATCCGAACATTCCAGCCGCATCGAACAATCAATGGTTCCCCTGGCTTCAGAAGCAGTTCGCGCTGAAGGGCGTCGTCGCACAGACCCCGGAAATGCCCGAGCCGTACAAGCCGAATTATGAGGCGTGGAAAAAGACCTTTGAACAGTTTGAAGTGGATGAAGACACTATTTTGATAGGGCACAGCTGCGGGGGAGGGTTCCTGGTCCGCTGGCTGAGCGAGAATAAAGCCCGCGTCGGCAAGGTTGTTCTAGTCGCTCCATGGATCAATCCGAACGACAACGACATCTCTCCGGGATTTTTCGATTTCCAAATCGACCCGAATCTTGCCGACCGAACAAAAGGATTCTATCTTTTAATTTCTTCCGATGACGGGCAAGAAGAGCTCGACACTGCGAAAATGCTTGAAGAAAAAATACACGATATTCAGGTAATCAGGTTTACCGACAAGGGCCATTTCTGTATTGGCTTCAATCTTAAAACAGAGGAATTTCCCGAGCTATTGAAAATTTGCCGCGATTGAGACGAATCAAGCCTCCCCTCTTAGCGCCCCTCGAATTCCAACGAGCGCATCTCCCATGACCGAGCAAGAGATCCTGAACCTGATAGCAAGCGACGAATGGATGATGAACATCCTCAGGGTCGCCGCAGGTCTTCGCCTGCCCGATTGGGCCATCGGTGCCGGCTTCGTCAGGAACAAGGTCTGGGATCGCCTGCATGGATATTCACGGCCCGGCGTCGATACCGCCGATATCGATCTCGTTTATTTCGATCCCGGGGGCAACGACGAAGAGGCTGATCGCGCACTGTCCGAGAAGCTGAAAAACGAAACCGGACTGACCTGGGAAATCGTGAACGAAACGTATGCCCACAAGTGGAACGACCTTCCTCCTTATGTGTCCACCGAAGATGCGATCTCGCAATGGCCGGAGACGGCGACGAGCATCGGGGTGCGGCTTGAAGGGGGCGTCCTTAAGCTTGTCGCCCCAAACGGCATAGACGACTTGGTAAGTTTGACGCTTCGTCCCACTCCGAAATTCTCGGGAGGAATAGCGAAGGTCAAAGAGCGAGCGGAAAAGAAAAAATGGCTGGAGAAATGGCCGAAGCTCACCCTGGCGGACGCCGATCGGGATGGTTGAGGGCGTTTCATCAGCGAACCAAAGAACACTGCTATACTGACCTCATGGCGATTTCACCAAGAAAGAAAAAGTGGATGGCTACCGGCATCTTTGCCGTCTTCATCGTATCGCTGATCGCCCTGGCGCTTTCCGACGGCTTCAACGAATATGTCGGCGTGCTTTTCGCGAACCGCTACTTCGCGCACGGCTATGCGCTCGCCAAAATCACCTCGATCCAGATTCACACCCTGTCCGAATACAACCTGACCGTTCCCGTGCAGGATCTTGAGGTGCAGATCCTGACCGGTTCGGATGTCGGGAAGAACATCGGCATCAACAACGAGGGCCTTATCGCGACGAATTACAACCAGCCGATGCACGTCGGGGAAGTCGTCGTCATCTCGAAAAGCCCGGACGATCCCGGGACGGGCTCGTACATCCTGAGCGATCGGTTCAGGCTGCCGTCGCTCACGCTCATCCTCATCGGCTTCATCGTCGCCATCATCTTCGTGGCGCGGTGGCGCGGCTTCGCGTCGCTCCTCGGACTCGGCGTGAGCGGGCTCGTGCTTGTCGGCTTCGTCGTCCCGGCCGTCATCCACGGGGCGAATCCGTTATGGGCGGTCTTCGCGGGAGCCATCGTCATCGCCGTCGCCTCGCTCTATCTCGCCCATGGATTCAACAGGAAAACCTCCGTCGCGGTCCTCGGGGCGGTGACCACGGTCATCGCCTCGCTCGCCATGGTGCTTGTCTTTGCCTATGCCGCGAACGTCGCGGGCATCGGCTCCGAAGACGCCTTATCCCTGGCCTCGAACATCAACAACCTCAATTTCGCGGCATTCTTCATGGGAGCCGTGCTGATCGGGGCGCTCGGCGTCCTTGCCGACGTCGCCATAGGGCAATCCGCAACCGTGCAGGAGCTTCACGACGCCGATCCGGAATTCGGCCCGAGGGAACTCTATCGGCGCGGCATGTCCGTGGGCCGCGAACACATCGCATCCCTCGTGAACACGCTCGCGCTCGCCTATGCCGGCACGTCGTTTCCCGTCATATTTTTCTTCGTCCTTGACCCCGAACGGGTGCCCTATTGGAGCATCCTGAACGGCGAGCAGATCGCCGACGTGTTCATCCAGACCATCGTCGGCAGCCTGGCGCTCGTCCTCGCCGTCCCCATCACGACGTTTCTCGCCTCGCGATTCTTCGGGAAGAAAGGCACCTGACGATCGCGCACCGTCTCCCCTCTATAGCGCCCCCATGTCGAGCGTGTAGTCGATCCTGATCTGCTTCACGAAATCGGGCACGTGGCTCACGAGGATCATGGCGCCCTCATAGCGGTCGAGCGCCTGCGCGATCACCGGGATATGCCGGAAGTTGATGTGGTTCGTCGGCTCGTCGAGGATGAGCAGCCCCGGGAACTCGAGCGAGAGCTTCGCGAAGGCGACGAGACCCTTCTGGCCTTCGGAGAGCGAGCCGACTTTGGCGCGGAGCAGGTCGGCGTCGATCAGGAACCCCGCCGCGGCCGAGCGCAGGCGGTCCTGGTCCCCTTCCACCATGGCGGCGGACAGGGCGTCCCACACGGTCGCGTCGAAGTCGAGCGTCGAGAAGTCCTGGCGGTAATAGCCGATCTTCACGCCCTTCGCGACATGCTCGCCCTTCGCGTGGCCGCTCGCCAGCGATTCGAGGAAGGTCGTCTTGCCGATGCCGTTCGGGCCGACAAGATGCAGGCGCTCCTTGCGCTTCAGGATGATGGGCGCGATCTTCTTCGTGACCGGCTTGTGGTTCTTGATCACCGAGACCGAGTCGAGCTTCACGATCTGGCCCTCGAGATCCTTCTGCGCCTGGATGGCGAAGCCGCGGATCGTGCGGTCCTCGCGGCGCACCTCGACGACGTCCTCCTCGAGCTCCTCGATCTTCTCGTTCATCTTGCGGGCGACGTCGCGCATATGCCCGCCCTTCTGGGCGAAGAAGCTCGCCTGATCCTTGCGGTGCTGGATCTCCTTCTGCAGGCGGACGTTCTTCATGCGCTCGCGCTCGATGCGCTCGCCGATGTTCTTCACCACGTCGAGATAGTTGCCGGTGTGCTGCTCCACCTTGTGCGTGTGGACGTCGAGATAGAGGACGCCCTGCGTGAACGCGTTCAGAAAGTCGGCGTCGTGGGAGATGACGACGACGGTCTTCTTGGAATCGAGGATGAACTTGGTGAGGTGCTCGATGCCGGCCTTGTCGAGGTTGTTCGTCGGCTCGTCGAGCAGGAGCACGTCCGGATCCTGGATCAGCGCATGCGCGAGGAGCAGGCGCGCCTGCTGGCCGCCCGAAAAGGACTTCAGCGTGCGGTCGAGGGGCGCGTTCAGGTTCACGACGTCGAGGACCTTCCTGATGCGCGGCTCGATGTCGTAGACCTTCCGGTCGGGAAACGCGCTCTCGAAGAACTGCAGCACGGTCCACCCGAGATGCCCGCGCGGGATCACCTGGAGGGCGCGCGCCATCGTGAGGCCGTTCTCGATCGCGATCGTCCCCTCCTCGGGCTTCACGGCTCCCGCGATCATCTGGAAGATCGTCGTCTTCCCCGCCCCGTTCTGGCCCATGAGCGTGATCTTCTGCCCGCGGCGGATCGAAAACGAGGCCCCGTCGAGGATCTTCTTCTTGGGACCATGCTCGAACGAGACGTCGTTGAAGCGGAGGATTACTTCGTTTGCCATGCCATTATAAGAACGCGCACACGGCGCGTTTTGTTGATGATATCACGCTTTGCCGCGGCTGTCGATCGCGCCGCGCGGCGGCCGCCTCACCAGTGATCCTGCAGCAGCGGCCCCATTTTCTGCAGATAGCTGTACGGCACCGGGATGCCATAGGTGAACGGCGCGACGACGAGGAATGAGACGACGACGAGGGCGAGGAACGCGCCCCAGGCGGCACGGCGCGTGCGCGGCTCGAACTTCCCGAGCAGCCAGTGGAACTCGATCGCGAACGCGAGGAGCGAGAAGATGAACGCGGCCGAATAGTGGTAAAGGAAGAACGTGCGCTGCACGAAGACGAACGGGACGAGGTTCGCGAGATAGCCGACGACCACGAACGCGAACGTGCGGTCGAGGCGGTGCCGCAATGCGCGCACGAGCGCGACGAAGAGCCCGACGGCGATCCCGAAGAAGCCGCAGATCCAGAGCAGCGGGTTGCCGATGAAATAGATCACGTACTGCCAGCCGTTGCCGAGGTTCGTCGCGAGATAAAGGATCGGCTTCACCATGAAGGGCCATTCGTACCACGTGCTCGCATAGGGATGGGACCCGACGTTGTGGGCGAGGTCGTACATCGACGCGTTGAGCGTCACGAACTGGGTCCAGAATCCCCCGCCGGCCGCATCGGGCGGCGGTCCCACGAGCGCGAAATGGATCGCGAAAACCCCGACATAGAAGACGGCCGGCACGACGACGAGCGCGAGGAGGCCGAGGGCGAACGTCGACGCCCGCCGCGAGCGCGCATGACGGCGGCCGAAGAGTTCCCGTCCAAGGAAATAGAGCCCGACGAGGCCGAGATATGAGATGCCCACCCATTTGGTCGAGATCGATGCCGCGCCCATGAGTCCCGAAGCGAACAGGTTCCATCGCCGCCCGCCGTTCCACCACCGCAAGAAGAAATAGATGCACGCGAATCCGGTCGCGACGAGCACGGCGTCGGTGAGGATCGCGCGCGACTCGGCGATGAGCGAGTTCTCAAAGGCGACCATGAGCCCCGTGAGGAGCGCGACGCCGTCGCCGCAGTCGAGCTCGAGGGCGATGCCATAGACGATGAGCGGCAAAATGGCGCCGGCGAGCATCGGCACGAACCGCAAGGCGAGATAGCCGAGGTTCGGATAGTCGAGGCCGATCGACGCGAATGAGAATCCGGGGACGTAGCCGAACACCCATCCGGCGAACGCGATAAGCAGCTTCGCGAACGGTGGATGGATGTCGAAATAATAGGTATGCGTGAAATAATTCGAGGCGAAGAGGCCGAAATAGGTCTCGTCGAAGATCACCTTCGACGGATAGCCGGCCGCGACGAAGTGCGTTATGACGCTGATCGCGCCCACGATGACGGCATTGCGGATCTTCCGGCTCATCCTTTAATGGTACACTATGCGGCTTCGTGATAAGATGAATGCCATGACCCGAAGGCCATCGCTCCCGAAAACCTCGACCTTCATCGCCATGGGCGTCGCGGTCGCGGCCCTCACCGTCTATGCCTGGATCTATGTCGTGGGACAGGTCCCGACGACCCAGGAACCGCCATTGCCCGCGCCCGGGACCGCAACCGTGACCTCGAGCGTCGACGTGAAGCTCGGCGTGAGCGGCGAAGCGACCTTCAAGACGCTCACCCTGCGCTTCAACCAGCTCGTGCAGGACAGCCGCTGCCCCGTCGACGTCAAGTGCATCGAGGCGGGCGCCGTCAACGCGAATGTGACGCTCACGAGCGGCACGACGACCGAGACGCTCAACATGCCATCCGACGAGGTGCCGCATCAGTTTGCCGGCTATATGATCTCGATCGCGCGCGTCGATCCGCCAAGAATGAACCATCAGGAGATCCCACTGGGCGCTTACGCGATCACCTTCCACATCGAGACAAAGCAGTAGTCTCGCACTCCGGCGATCACCGCTCGATGTTATAGAGCGCGTACGCTTCGGCGTCTGAGAAGGAGCGGCTGTAGACCCTGACGTCGTCGATTTTTCCCGTGAAATACGTGCCGTTGTTCGACGCATAGCCGATGCTCGGGGTCACGGCGGTCGCCGTCCATGAAATCGGGTCGGCGCCCCACGGACTCGGCACGCCATTCAGATAGAACGTGACGTTGCCGCCCGCCGTCCTCGTGATGCCGACAAACGACCAGGTGTTCGTTGGGACGACGGCTCCATTCGCCGTAATGGTGGTCGACGAATTCCGGAACTGCGCATCAAGGGTGCAGTCGTTGAAAAGGAACAGACGGAACCCGTTGGTGTTGCCGAACTTGTCGAAGATGGAACTCGCGAGCGGCGTACAGTTTGCGGGATAGATCCAGGCGAACACCGAAAACGCCTTGCTGCTGCTGAAGATTGACGCAAAGGGATCGCCCGGCGTCCCGATGTTTACATAATTCGTGCTCCCGTCGAAATTGCCCGCGAGCGTGCCGATCCTGCCGGCCGCGTAATGCGATCCCGAAACGAGGTTGCCGTACCACGTCGCCGGGTTGCCGCCGCCGCTCGCATCCGCCGTGCTGGACGGCGTGCCGTCGTCGAACGTCCAATAGCCCACAAGGCCCGACGAATTGAATAGCGCCCCAATGCTGACGCTCGAGCCTCCGGACATGGCCCCAGGGTAGCCGGGAACCGATGATTTCGTGATGAGCGCCGCCCGCTGCTTCTGGCTTTCGGCCACCGCCGTCACCTCGTACTGCGTTCCGCTCGCCGTGTAGACATAATAGAGGTTCGTGCTCGTCTGATTCGACGGATCGATCGGTAGGCTGCCGAGCGGCGAGCCGGCCGCGATGCTTTGGAAGTTGACGGGGATCCAGCCCGTGCCGTCCGTGTTGCGGACATACTGCTTCGACACGCACTGGTAGGTCTCCCCCGCCGGCAGCGCGGGAAGGCCGAGCGAGGTGCAGGTCGACGTCGACGAACCGCTCAGGCTCGGGTCGGGAACCGAAACATAGACGACCGTCGAACTCCCCAGATTGAACCCGGACGTTCCCGATTTGTCGGCGGAATAGACCGAGAGCGCATGACTCACCGTGTCGAGGTCGGAATAGCGCTGCGAATCACGCGCCTGGCGCAGGAGCTCGGCGGGGTTGAGCGCGAGCAAGACGACGACGGCAAGCACCGCGACGACCGCGATGACGACCAGAAGCTCGATCAGGGTAAACCCCGGATGTCTTGACGGGCGCATATGCATTAACTATAGCAAAGCCATACGATCCAGGCCTGGATTTTCATGCCAAAATCGGGTATACTGTTGGCACATTCAGCATCGTCCCATGGCTCTTCGCAAAAAGATCGCGGTCGGATTATCGTTTGCCGGCCTCGTGCTGGCTGGTATTGTGGCACCGAGCCGCAGCATCCCGCCGCATGAACCCGCATCCCTGCCCGCGGCCCTGGCGGCATCGGCCGCCGCCCCCGCGCTCGTCTCAATCCCCTCCGCGAACATCAACGCCGCGGTCGTCCCGGTCGGCACGGATGCCGACGGCGCCATGGCGGTCCCCACGGTTACGAATACCGTCGGCTGGTATGACGGCGGAACGGTCCCCGGCGCGCCCGGCAGCGCCGTCTTCGCGGCCCACGTCTACCTCGCCTTCAAGCCGCTCAAAAAAATGGCCGTCGGCGCGAGCATCTATGTGACCGACGCGAACGGCGTCAAAACGCGCTTCGTCGTCACCTCGATCAGGACCTATCCTTATCGCAAGGTCCCCGCGCAGACGCTCTTCGCGCAGGACGACGGTCTGGCACACCTCAACCTCATCACCTGCAGCGGCACGTGGCTGCCGGCCGAAAACACCTATGACCACCGACTCGTGGTCTATGCCCGCCGCGCCTCATGAGGCGCGGTTTTTTTTCTTCCATGACGCGATCTCGCGATAGGAAAAATAGAGCGCGGCCGCGATGACGAACGCGAAGATCAGGACCGCGGGTGAGGGGTCGGATGAACGGTCCGGTTCGACCTTCTCGTCGAACGTGACGCTGAAGGCCTGGAAGTCCTTGGGCGACTGGGGCACCCCGTCGATGACCACGCTATAGGCGCCCGCGTCGATGAACGTGACCGGCGCCTCGAACTGGAAGAGGCCGGCGCTTTTCGCTGCGGCGGGGTCGAGCAGCTCGCTCATCGCGACCCGCCCGTCGCGGATCACGTTCAGGTAACATGTGCAGTCCTTCACCGCGAAGCGCCCCGCCGCATCGGTCACGTTGACGAAGATCGTCGCAGGCTGGCCGGCGACGGGCGTGTCGTCAGGATCGGTGTGCAGCAGCACGGAGATCGATCCGTCCGTCTGCCATTCGTGGGCCAACGCCGGCCGCGCAAACCCCGCAACGCCGACAAGGATGGCGCAGCCCGCTGCGAACAGGGCGATGGCGAGATTCGGTTTCATCCGCTTTGGTCGATGAGATATTGGTTGATCTGCTGCGGCGTCATGTTGTAATTCAGGTGCGTCATGATCCAGAGCGACCCCACGATGATGAGCATGATGACGCCGACCATGAGGAAGAACATGGCGACGTTCCATCGCGCGCCGCGGCCGCTGCCGAGATGCAGAAAGAACACGAGCTGCACGACGAGCTGCACCACGGCAAGGGTGAAGATCGCGGCGAACTCCCCCGTTCCCGCGAGCCCGAAGAACGCCGGATAGGCGACGACCGAGAACGCCGCGATCGTGAGTACGACGGACAGGGCGAATCCCGCCATATAGGACGATAAGCGTGCTTCAGACATGGGCCATGAGATAGACGATGGTGAAGATGAAAATCCAGACGACGTCGAGGAAGTGCCAGAAGAGCGCGAACCGCTCGAGCTTCGAGACCGTCCGCGGCGAAAGCCCGCGCAGCCAGATATGGAACATCGCGATGGCGATCCACAGCAGGCCGACGGCGATATGGAGCCCGTGGGTTCCGACGAGCGCGAAGAACGACGACAGGAATCCGCTCCGCTGCCAGCCGGCGCCTTCGGCAACCATGCGGCCGAACTCGCCAAGCTCAAGGACGAGGAAGGTGGCACCGAGGGCGAAGGTGACGCCGAAACCGACGGTCGCCCATCCGCGCCGCCCGGCGCGGACCGCGATCATCGCGAGGCCGCAGGCGAAGCTCGACGTGAGCAGGATCAGCGTCTCGGCGAGCGCCGAGGGCAGGCTGAAGAGCTCCTGCGCGGTCGGTCCGCCGAACGTATTGCCGCGCAGCACGGCATAGGCCGCGAACAGCACCGTGAAGACGATGAGGTCCGTGAGCAGGTAGATCCAGAATCCGAACGCCGCGCGGTCGGCCACGGCCTGCTCCTTCAATAATGATGAGGATTCCTCGTTCATGCGTGTTTTCGATCAATCCGCTCGACTTCGGCGGCCGGGACGACGTATTCGGCATGCTCGTCGAACGACCGCGCGATGACGCACGCGATCGCCCCGCCGAGCCCCAGGACGGCGAGCCAGACGATGTGCCACACCATGGCGAACCCGAAGAGGAACGCGAATCCCGAAAGATAGATCGCCGATCCCGTGTTCTTCGCGAGTTCGATTTCCTCATAGCGCTTCGGGACGTGCGCGGTCCCGTCCTTCTTCATTTCCCAGAACGCGTCTCGGGTCGAGACCTCCGGCAGCGTGGCGAAATTATAGAAGGGCGCGGGCGACGGCACGGACCATTCGAGCGTGCGGCCGTCCCACGGGTCGCCGGTCACGTCGCGGTTTGCGTGCCGGTTGCGGAAGCTCACGACGACCTGCCACACCTGGGTGAGCGCGCCGAGCGCCATGATGCCGACGCCCACCGCCGCCGCGATGAAGAACGGCTGCCATCCGGTCGAGGCGTCATAATGGTCGAGCCGCCGCACCGCCCCCATGAATCCGAGCAGGTAGAGCGGGACGAACGCGACGAAGAACCCGACGAGCCACAGCCAGAACGCGCGCCGCCCGAGCCGCTCGTCGAGCGTGAAGCCGGTCACCTTCGGGAACCAATAGCTGATCCCCGCGAAGATGCCGAAGAGCGCGCCGCCGATCACCATCGTGTGGAAATGCGCGACGAGGAACAGGCTGTTGTGCACCTGGAAGTCGGCCGCCGGGGCCGCGAGCAGCACGCCAGCCATCCCGCCGAACGTGAAGGTGCTCACGAACCCCATGAACCAGTACATCGGCGTCGCGAAGCGGATGCGCCCCTTCACCATCGTCGCGATCCAGTTGAAGACCTGCACGCCGGTGGGGATCGCGATGAGCATCGTCATGATGCCGAAGAACGCGTTCACGTCGGCGCCCGCGCCCATCGTGAAGAAGTGATGGAGCCAGACCACCATCGAGAGCAGCATGATGCCGATCGCCGCGGCGACCCCGGTCGCATAGCCATAGAGCCGCTTGCCCGAGAACGTCGAGACGATCTCGGAATAGATGCCGAACGCCGGCAGGATGAGGATATAGACCTCGGGATGGCCCCACATCCAAATCAGGTTCACGTACATCATCGGATTGCCGCCGAAGGTCGATGTGAAGAAATGCATGCCGAGCGTGCGGTCGAGGGTGAGCAGGAGGATCGTCGCGGCGAGCACCGGGAAGACCGATACGACGAGGATCATGCTGCAGAGCGAGGTCCAGGTGAAGAGCGGCATCTTCATGAGCGTCATCCCCTTCACGCGCATCCTGAGGATCGTCACGATGAAGTTGATGCCCCCGATGAGCGTGCCGAGGCCCGAGATCTGCAGGCTCCAGGCCCAATAGTCCACACCAGTCCCGGGGCTGAACGCGAGCTCCGAAAGCGGCGCGATCGATAGCCACCCGGCCGCCGCGAAGTCGCCGCCGATCACGAAGAACAGGTTGATGAGGATGGCGCCCGCGAGATAGAGCCAGAACCCGAGCGAGTTGAGGAACGGGAAGGCAAGGTCGCGCGCGCCGATCTGCAGCGGCACGATCAGGTTGATGAGCCCGAACAGGAACCCCATCGTGACGAAGAACACCATGATGTCGCCGTGGGCCGTGAAGATCTGCTGGAAATGGCCCGGGTCGAGATAGCCGTGCGCCGCGCCCGACGCCATCGCCTGCTGCAGCCAGATCATCGCGGCATCGAGCGCGCCGCGGAAAAGCATCGCCGACGCGACGACGATATACATGATGCCGATCTTCTTTGGGTCGGTCGACGTGAGCCATTCCTTCCATAACCACGTCCAGCGGCGGTACTTAGTGAGCCCCACGACGGCCACGATGCCCATGAGCGTGAGCGCGGCCGTGCCGCCGATCGTGAACCACTGATGCGGCAGGGCTTCGAGCGTGAGGTTGCCGAAGATGAAACGGATCATTGCGCGGGCACGCCGGCGACCGTGCCGCTCGGCGACATGTATTTCACGACGATCGCGTCATAGAGCCCGTCGGGAACCGAGGCATAGGACGTCGTTGCGGCATCCGCGCCGGGCGCGACGAGCGCCTTGTACGCATCGAGCGTAAGGGGCGCGGACGACCGTTTGACCGACGCGACCCACGCGTCGAAATCGTCCTGCGAAACGGATTTCGCCTCGAACGTCATGTCGGAATATCCCGGACCGTTGATCTCGGCGGCCTGGCCGCGGTAGTCGCCGGGCTGGTCGGCCATGAGATGGGTCAGGGTCGACATGCCCGCCATGGCATAGATCTGCCCGCCGAGCTGCGGGATCCAGAAGGAGTTCATGGGGGCGCCATCCGCCGTCAGACGAAAGGCGACCGGGGTGTTCTCGGGGATTTCAAGAAAGTTCAGCGTCGCGATCCCCTGTGCCGGATAGATGAAGAGCCACTTCCAATCAAGGGCGACCACGTCGACGGTCACCTGCTCGTGCGATGACGACAGGGGGCGCGAAGGATCGAGCGCGTGCGCCGACTGCCAGTTCACGACCGCGAGCACCGCGACGATCGCCGCGGGGGCGACCCACAAGAGGATTTGGCGCTTGCCGCGCGAGGGACGGTCGTCATGAGACGCGACGCCGAGGACCGGTCCCTTCCTGCCCGCGCGATATTTCCAGGCGACGACATAGAGCGTCGCAAGCACGGGAACCACGATGGCAAGCATGACGAGCACGACCGTCAGCATGACGCCACGCTCCCCGCCCGCGACGGGCCCCTGGGGGTCGAAGATCAGGAAGTGCATATTTCAATGATACCATGCGCCCTCGAGGGTCATTGCGCCGAAAAGCGCGACGATGACCATAAGCGAAAAGACGAACATGTCCCGCGACCACCGTTCCTCGTCGCGCGTCCACAACCCCCCGATGCCGACGGCCGCCCAGGCGAACCCGAGGACCGCGGCGACCGCGCCGAACCATAAATCGGCATATCTGAAGTACGCGAGGAGCGATGCGGCGCACGCGAAGGCGACGATGAGCGCTACCATGCTCAGCTTCGCGGCCTTCGTCCCGAACCGCATCGTGAGCATCGGCACGCCCGCAAGCTCATAATCCTTCGCGCGCCGGATCGAGATCGCGAAGAAGTGCGGCAGCTGCCACAGGAACACGACGAGGAACAGAATGCCCGCGCCCAGGTCGAGCCTGCCGATGAGCGTCGTATAGCCGGCCACAGGCGGGATCGCGCCCGCGATCGCGCCGATGAAGACGGCGTGGGCCGTCCGCCGCTTTGACCAAAGGCTGTAGGCGAAGACATAAAAGAAGAATCCCGCAAGGATCACAATGACCGTTATCGTGTTTGCCCAGGCGATGAGCGTGAAAAAACCGGCGATGCCAAGCGCCGTTCCATAGGCGATCGCATTCCGTTCCTTAATGCGCCTCGCGGCCAAGGGACGGTTCTTCGTCCGCTGCATGCGCGCATCGATGTCCCGGTCGACGTAGTTGTTGAAAACGCACGCCGATGCGATGACGAGCGCAAGGCCGGCAAGGCCGGCGACAAACAACGGCACGGCCGAGGCGTGGGCCGCCGTCACCTGTCCAAGCGCAAGGGCAAACCCGCCCACAAAGAGCACGATATTGCCATACACGATGCCAGGCTTCGCGAGGGCATAATAGTCCTTGAGCATGCTGAATTCATTCAATTGTAGCACGCCGCAAAACCGTCCTTGAAAATGGGCAGCGCGGCCCCCAAGCTAACGGCGGCGCCTGGGGGTCTTGATCACGCCGATTATCTTGCCGTTGATCGAGAAATCGTCGCTTTCGTGAATGTGGATCGCCGGAATGTCGTGCGTCGATTCCGACATGAGCAGAATCTGATTGTTTTCGCGGTCGATGTAATATTTTTTGATGTTCGCCATGCCGTCGATAAGCGAAAGGACGATGTCGCCGTTGTGCGCGCTCCTGTCTTCGCTGTCGATGATCACATAATCGCCGTCTTCGATGCGCCTCCCATTGACTTCGGCTTGGTTCATCGACGGGCCGCTCACGCGGATCGCGAACAGGCGATGGGTGGGGGCGTCGGCCATGCGGGCATAGCGACGATCGAGCAGCGACGTCGACGTCCGCAGATAGCCCTCGATGTTCGATTCGGCGAACATCTGGGCAGGACCGGCGTTCGCGGCACCCAGAATGGGGATGCGGAGCAGGCGGGCCCCGTCGAGCGCGCCGCTCGCATAGGTACCGGCGGCTTTTTCAATGATGCCTTTCTTTTTGTCGATCGTGATAAAGCCCCGTTTTTCAAGCTGCTGCAGGTGGTGCTTGATCTTCTGAGGCGACGATTCCCCGATAAGGGCCGCGATTTCACGAAGGGTCATCGTGCCCAGGTTTTTTTCTTTTATGAGAGCCAGAAGCTTTTGCTGGATGTCGTGCATCTATCCACTATAAATCCCTCAATTTTATTGTCAAGTATAACTGTGGACAACGTTGACAAGATGGCAAAAGGCGCGAAATATAAGTAAAAACGCCCGAAACTGGGCGCTTTGGGGTCGAGACACCGGCACACTGGCCGATTTTCAAATGCAAACCCCCCGTTCGGGTCGAAAGCGAACGGAGGGTCTGGAATATGCATGATTGAGTTTTTTGCTGGTCGGCAGGAAAAGCGAGTGAGACGGTGTGTGGCGGGCGCGTTATGAGGATTCCCCTAGTCCTCCCCGCCGGAAAAGCCTGAATGGCTGGCTCGGGCTCATGCGAAAATCTGACAGCCCTTAGTCCCTCGGATCAACGGGTGAAATCAATTGCCCGGTCCGACTGAGATGTCCTGCCATGCGTCGCCCCTAAGGCGGATCGCGAGGCCCACCGTCCAGTGTCCACTCCCCTGCGAGTAGTGCATAGGACGTAATCTTGCTTATTCGTTTTTGGACCTTTACCTTCCCTCGGCCGGCTCCATGGCGCCGGTTCAGTCTTTACTACAAACCCTCCCTGAAATTATTTCAGATCTTCTCTACGGCCGAAGCCTCGATGAACCCCTGCGCGTCCCGGTCGCCGAACACGACGACGAGGTCGCCCGCGTGCAGCATCGCGATCGTGGGGGTTGCGATGTCGGTCCCGAAAAGCACGGTTGATGTCTCGCCCTCGATTCCCTCAAGAACAAAGCCGTTCGAGGCCAGAATCTGGACTTCCCCCCGGTGGACGTCGGAAAGGTCCCCGGCGCTATAGCTGCTGTAATAGCCGCCGAGGATCGGCGGTCCGGATTGCTGATAGTCATAGGAATTCGCGATGAATATGCTCGCCCCGGCGACGACCACGAGGATGGCGATCAGTGAATAAAAGAGCGGCCGCTGGTAGGAAAATGAAAAATGGTTAATGAGGATGACAAGGACAAGCAGGAAGACGAGCGAAAGGATCACGAGCAGCCACGGCACGGACCTGAAGAAGATGTACCAGCCGAAGAGCCCGATTCCCGGCGCGAACCACGCCCCGGACTGCCGGAGCAGGAAGATGATGAAACCGACGATATAGATGAGGAAGAGGCCGAGGATCACGCCGCCGATGACCGAGAGCATCGTCTGCAGCGCGAAATACCAACGAGAACGCATGCGGATTTTGCCGCTTTCGATGGCTTCGAAAACCCCTTTTTGCACCCGTTCCTCTTCGTGTTGGAAGGAATCCATCGTGTACATACTATTAGATCACGGTTCAACCATTTTTTTAAGCATGGCCTTGCCGCGCTGCAGGCGAACCCCCACGGTGGACACCGGAATCCTCAGGATGTCGGCGATCGCCTTATAATCCATGTCTTCGAAGTAATACAGCACAAGTGGCTCCTTATATTTCGGCCCCAGCTTGTCGAGGGACGAGTCGAGCATCCGCTTCAGTTCCTGCTGGGTCATGCCCCCGTCGGCCGTCTCTTTGGCCACAAGATGCGGAAAGAGGACGTCGAAATCGAATACGGTCACGTTCTCGCGCTCTTTCTGCTTTTTCTTGACCGCGTTCACGAACTCGTTATGGGCGATGCGGTACAGCCACGGCGAGAACCGCCGCGAGGCGTCAAAGCTCCTGATATTCACATAGGCCTTGATGAAGATGTCCTGGACGAGGTCCTTCACGTCGTCGCCCTGAAACAGAAAGCGCCGCGCATAGCGGCTCATCTTCGGCTCGTACCGTTCCATGAGGACTTTGAATGACTCGCGATCGCCACGCTGAACGGCCGAGGCGACCTCTTCGTCCGTTTTCTCATGCATAAGAACGTGTGCTCCTATTACAGCGAAGTCCATGGATTTATTTCAAGGCCGCCTGTGGCTAGATATACGCCTGCGGCCGGCAAAATGTTTCGCCCGGAGGCCGCTGCGACAAAGATTAAAACGGCATTAATAACCGCTTGCCAAAACGGCCGCGGCGAGCTAGCCGGCGGAGCCTAGCGCTGCCGCCTGAAGGCGAAGAGGTAATAGAGCAGCACGAACGACGGCACGACGAGGATCATGCCTCCGGCGAGCGCATCGATGATGAGGCCCCCCGATGCCGGATCGGTGAAGGTGCTGAACACGGTCACCATGGGGAAGACGAGATATGGGAGCTGCGCGTTCACGAGGGCGGCGGTGACGAGCCCGAACATTACGACGGCAAGCGCGAACCGGTACCCGGCCGTCCGCGCGCGCATCCGTTCAAAGAGCAGGATCTCGATCATGGCCGCAAGGACGAATCCCGGCAGGAACTTCACGAGATCGCTGCCGACCGGCGCCGAAAGCGTGCTCATGATGACGAACGCGAACGCGGCGACGAGCAAAAAGAGCACGAAGAAGATGCGGGTGACCGCCGGCAGCCTGGGATTCATGGCAAGGCCCTGGCGCTTCGCGAAATACTCGAAGAACGAGAAAGAGATGAAGAGGGCCGTCACGAACGTTCCGATGCCGAACGTGCCCGCGAGGATCCACTCGACCGAACCGAACGGCGTGATGCCGGTCATGAGATAAGGAATCACGCCGGCCGTGAGCACGATCGGGGCGCAGAACGATCCCGCCACGAAAAGCGCCCGCATGATCCGGCTCTCCCCTGTCCCGTATGAGAAATAGAGGATGCCCAGGATGCGGATTCCGACAAGCGCAAGGAATAGGAACAGGGTACCAAGCAGCGGCGGTGTCCAGACGGGCGTCGCCCCGGGGAAGAGCAGCGCCACGCCGATGATCGGGAGCACGAGGAAGATGTTCGTCGCCTCCCAGAGCGGGCTCAGGTAGTTGCGCGCGGCATGGGCCGCTCCTGCTCCCAAGGCAAGAAGCTCCGGCTCGACGACGAAAAGCGCCGCGCCGGCTTCGATCGACGTGAGGATCGCATAGATGAAAAGCGAGACGGTCGGCAGGATGGCGGCGATGAATGGCAAGGGCATGACAGGTGCGTTCGGATTATCAGAGCGGATATTTTCGGTAATGCTTCGTGATCACCCACATCGTCATCACGGCAAGCACGAGATAGAAGATGGGGAAGGCAATGGACCAGAACGGGACGCCCTGCGCGGTCGTATAGGCGTCGCGCACGAGCATGACGTTGCGGATGATATAGGGCTGCCGCCCAAGTTCGGTAACCAACCATCCCGATTCGACGGCGACGACGGGCAGCATCCCTGTCGCGAAAACGATCCACAGCATGGCGCGCGAGAAGGCGGCTCTGCGCTTCGCAAGCTGCAGTGCGAAAAAGATGACAGGAACCGCGACCATCGCGATGCCGATCGCCGCCATGAGGTCGAAGAAGTAATGTACGACGAGCGGCGGCCATGTCGAGGGGTCGAACCTATCGAGGCCCATGATCACGGTTGCCGTGCTGCCGCCCGTGAGCACGCTGAGCAGTTCCGGAACGTTCACCGCGCCCGCAAGCGACCGGCCGCTCACGATCCCGCCGATCGCCAAGGACATGTCGGGGCCCGTCGTGAAGACGCCTTCGGCGGCCGCGAACTTCTCGGCCTCATGCTGCGCGATGAATTGCGCCGAACTGCTGCCGCTCACGCCGACGAGGACCGAGAAGAGCAGCCCGAACGCGAGCGAGAACACGAGCATCTTGCGCGCATAGGCCTTCTTCTCATCCGACGGTCCCCCGTTTCGCCGCGCAAGCAGCATGATCGCCGCGACCGCCCCGAAGAAGAGCGCGGTCGCCGCATAATAGGACAGGATCGAGTGAATCGTCTCGGTCGGGGTCGCGGGATTGAGCATGGCGGCAACCTGGTTCACCTTCGTGATGGCGCCGGACGAGAGCGTGAATCCTGCCGGCGTGTTCATGAACGCGTTCACGGTCGTGATGAAGAACGCCGACGCAAGCGAGCCGAGCACGACCGGCAGCGACGTGAGCCAGTGCGTCCATCGTCCCTTCCAGGCGTCCCAGGTATAGGCATAGACGCCGAGGAAGATCGCTTCGAGAAAGAACGCCGTGATCTCAAGGGCGAACGGCAGGGCGACGACCCGGCCGATGAACGCCATGAACCCGGGCCACAGGACCGTCATCGCGACGGCGACGACCGTCCCTGAAACGGCGCCCGAGACGAAGAAGACGGCCATGGTGAACGTCCACCGCCGCGCCATGTCGACATAGGCCGCGTCGCGCCGCGCGATGCCGAGCAGTTCGGCGAGCGAGACCATGAGCGGGATGCCGACGCCGAACATCGCGAAAAGGATATGGAACGCAAGCGTGTCCCCCATGAAAACACGGCCCCACATAGGATCGGTCGGCGTCATTGCCTTCCATTATAACCCATGACACAATGGGTTTCATGACGATGCCCGCGCCCGGATCCGACGCGCCGACGAAAGCAGCGTTGAAGCTGCCCGCCATCATGATCGTTCTTCTCGCCGTCTGCGCCGTGCTCGCCTTCACGTCCTATCGCTCGTCGCTCCCGCCGCCGAACGGCCTCTATGACGCGCTCGCCCGCTGCATCGCGTCGTCGACCGCGAAGTTCTATGGCGCCTTCTGGTGTCCGCACTGCCGCAATCAGAAGACGATGTTCGGCGACGCGGCGCAGTACCTTCCCTATGTCGAATGCTCGACGCCCGACGGGAACGGCGAGCTTGCCGTATGCAAGGATGCGGGCGTCGAACGCTTCCCGACCTGGGTCCTTCCCGACGGTTCGCGTCTCACGGGCGAACAGACGCCCGCAACCCTCGCCGGCAAGACCGGCTGCCCGCTCCCCAGCGGCACGCCCTAAGGGCGTGGTATCATAAAGGCCATGACACCCTTCGTAACGTCTATCACCAACCTGCTTTCGCTCGCCATCATCGCCTGCGACGCGCTCGCCGTCGTGTTGCTCGTCTTGCTCGTCACGCCCCTCAAACGGAGCCCGCGCGGCGAAGCCGTCCTGCGGTTCTTCGGATCGAACGCCCTCCTCTTCTCGTTCGTCGTCGCCGCGGGCGCCGCGGGCAGCAGCCTCTTCTATTCCGAGATCGCGCACTTCACCCCGTGCCTGCTCTGCTGGTGGCAGCGCATCCTGATCTATCCGCAGGTCGTCATCCTTGCCGTCGCCCTGGTGATCAACGACGCCCGCGCCCGCACTTATTGCGCCGTCCTTTCGGCAATCGGCACACTGGTCGCCCTCTATCACACCTATCTTCAGTTCGGCGGCACCGACCTCGTCCCCTGTTCGGCGACCGGCGCGAGCTGCAACCAGGTCTATTTCGTGACCTACGGCTATATCACGATCCCCACGATGGCCCTCACCGCCTTCGCGTTGATCCTGCTCTTCTGCCTCATCCCCACCCGTAAAAGTCAATAAAAACGGGCCCGCCGCGGACATATTGACGATTATGCTATAATATAGTATAATTTTAGCGCACCTTTACAGAAGGATAGGGAGGGATTTGATGAAGCTTTCCACCGATTTCACCGCGCTGAACCGCGCGTTCAACGAGATCATCGCATCGAAATTAAACGGCGTTTCCGGCGTATGGGTGGCGCGCTCAGCACGTCCTGGCCCGGTCGTCGGCATCACCATCGGAACCCATGGCAACGAACCGAGCGGCCTTGCGGCCTATTGGTACTATCGCCACGTGTACCAGCTGGAACATCAGCTGCAAAGCGGCACGGTGATCTTCATCCTGAACAATATCTGCGCTATGGCGTCATATCTTGATGCGGTTGCACAGAACGATGAGGCGCGGAAACGTCAGGCCCGATTCGTGGACCTGAACATGAACCGCCTGCCCGACGACGTCTTCGATCGGGACGACGATCAGCGCTACGAAGTGAGGCGCGCGAACGAGCTGCGGCCGGTCTGGTCCATGATCGAATACGGACTCGACCTGCACAGCACGCTCGCGACGAGCGACCCCCAGGTGATCGCACTCGAACGGAGCTCGATCGACATGGTGCGGCGGTTCCCGATTGTCACGGTCATCAAGAACATCGACGCCATCCAGACGGGCAAGCCCGCAAGCTATTTCTATGGCAACGGGAAGGCCGCAGTCTATGGCATCGAGGGCGGCAAGCACGAACAACGCGCGACCTTCGTCCGCACCGCGGAATGCGTCAAGCAGTTCCTTATGGAACTCGCGATGCTCAAGCGGCGGCGGACGCATCCGAAGCGGGTCCAGCGGGTCTATTCGATCTTCAGCTCGGTCCTGTTCCCGAATTCGAGCTACGAGCTTACGGAAGTCCTGCCAAGCTTCAAGCGGATCGAGAAAGGGCACTTGATTGCCAAGGGCGACCAGGGGCCGATCCTCGCGCCATCCCGGTGCTACACGATCAACGCCTGCCCCTTCAAGAAACCGCCGAAGGAAGGCGACGAACTCATGTTCCTCTCGCGGCCGCCAAAACTTCTCAAGGCAAGGCGCCTCAAAAAGTAGGCGTCCGCCTCATCAAGAAAGCCCGACCAACCAGTCGGGCTTTTTTAATACATTAAAAATATAAAAATAAATGATGAAAAAATCCTAAAATTCCTTTTTGTCGGCCGCGCCCATGCCGACATAGGTCACGCCGGCCTTGCCGAGGATCGTTCCCAGGACCTGCGTCACAAATCCGGTCGTGGCAGGCCTGATCATGCCGTCGTGCACCGGGAACGCCTTCGCTGGCTTCACGCGCATCGCATAGCGGATGGCATCCCCCACGCGGCACCAGGGCCCGGCGACCGGGAGCGCGAGGACCCTCACCGGCTTGTCGGGCACGACGACAAACGAATCGCCCGGCAAAAAGAAGGCGTTGTCGATCAGGTAGCCCGTATTCTGCACCTGGCCGAAATCCTCATAGATCTCCTCGTGCTTGCCGTCGAAGGCCTCGATCGGGACGTTGTTCACGGTAACCGACTGCCGCCCGTCGACGACGGTGTGCGGAATCCCCTGCGCGGCGAGCAGCCTGCCGACCGAAGCGTTCGTGATGACGGCCGCCTGCGGGTTCTTGCGCATGACCTCCTTCACGTGCTCGATATGAAAGTGGTCGCCGTGCTCGTGCGTGATCACGATCGCATGGATGCCCAAGAGCGTGTTCTGCGCGTCGGAATAGGTCCCGGGATCGGTGAGAATGTTCACCCCGCCCGTCTCGATGAGCAGGCAGCAATGCTCGATTTTGGTGATGGTCATAGGTTCAGTATATTACGCGAACCGGACGACGACTATTTCCGACTTCGTGCCGAGGCGCAGCGGCGGACCCCAGGTCCCCACCCCGCTCGAGACGTACATCCAGGCATTCCCGAGGCGCCGCAATCCATAGCTGAACCCGCGGTAGATGCGCCGCGCAATGATGGTGAGCGGGAAGATCTGCCCGTCGTGGGTATGGCCGAAGAAGCCGGCGGCAAATCCCTTGGCTTCCGCGAGGTCGAGATGGATCGGCTCGTGCTTCATATAAAGAGCGGGCCTCGCCGGGTCGAGGCGCATGCCGTCGAGGATCTTCGCGAAATCCTCGCGGCGGCTCGCGGCGCGGTCGTCGAATCCGGCGAGCTGCAGGCCCTGCAGGTCGACGATCTCGTTGTCCAAAACGCGCACCCGTGCGCCGCGGATGGCCTTCATGAACGCATCGAAGTCCCCGTAATATTCATGGTTGCCCGTGATGAAGAAGGTCCCAAGATCCGGCGCAAGGTCGCGAAGCGGCGCAAGCTGCGCCTCGGCGTCGCACTTCACGCCGTCGAAGAGGTCGCCGCCGATGAGCACGGCCGCCGGATGCTGGGCCGCGATGCGCCGGGCGACCTTGCTCATGAATCCGCGCCCGCGCACGGCGCCGAGATGGATGTCGCTCACGAAGACCAGGACGCGGTCCTTCCAGTAATCGGGGACGTTCGGCAGCGGAACCTCGATCTGCGTGATGCGCGCCTGGCCGCTGATCAGCGTGCCGTACAGGTGGATGGCGAACGCCGCGCCGAATGTGATAACGCCGAGGACGGCGGTCGAGATGGGAACCTGCGCAAGGACGGCTATCCAGTCAAGCGCCGCGAACGCCGCGCCGCCGATGAAGAGAAAGAAGATGAGTCCGAACCAATACGAAGCGGCCTTATAGAACCACTGCGCAAGCGGGTTCCTCGAAAACCGCGCGAGGACGGAGCTCGCGACGAACGAGAACGACCAGGCGACGAGGACCGCCTTCGCCGTCCCGCTCGCGAACCCGAACGCCGCCGCAGCGGCCTCGAAGGTCGCGACGTGCACGAGCACGAGGAGCGCCTGCATGACGATAAGAATGATGACGAATGCGAGCGGCATGCTATTCGGCGATCACGACATGACCCTGGCCTGCCGACTCTTTGGGCACCTTGATGAGGAACGAGGCGAACGCGCCGATCATGACGATCGCGGCGGCGACCTCGAAGACGAACGCATAGCCCGCGACCTGGGCCTTGAGGACCACGAGGCCGATGAACTGGTGCATGACGACCGGCAAGGTCGCGGGGTTCGTGGCGTGGAACCCGCTCTGCCGGGCGATCGCAAGGACCTTGGCGTTGATCGTATTCGTGAGGAGCGTGCTGAAGATGGCGACGCCGAAGGCGCCCGAGATGTTCCGCACGAGCGCGAGGATGGCCGACGCCTCGCCGATGTCCTCATGCGGCACGACCGCCGCGACGAGGTTGGTGCGCTGGGCCATGCCGAACCCGAGCCCGAACGCCATGATCGACATCGGGATCGAAAGCTGCAGCGCCGTCGAGCGCGGGTCGATGCCGGCGAGCAGCAGCATCGCGAACCCCGCGACGAACGTGCTTGCGAAGATGACGACCGACGGCTTCACGCGGCCGATCAGCCGGCCGCCGATGGGGGCCGCAACCATGAGGGCGATCGCGAGCGGAATGAAGAGGTAGCCGGTCTGCGTCGCATCATAGCCGAGGAACGTCTCGGCGAAGATCGGGATGAGGAAGATCGCGCCTATGAGCCCCATGAACACGATGAAGTTGTTGGCAAGCGTATTGACGAACGTTCCGATCTTGAAGAATTTGAGGTTGACGATCGGCTCGGGCTCGCGCTGCTCGATGATGATGAAGAGGGCGCCGAAGAGGACCGTGGCGGCATAGCACGCGACGCTCGCCCACGAAAGCCAGCCCCACGTCTCTCCCTGGTCGAGCACGAGCGTGAGCGACGAGAGCGCGACGCCGAGCGCCGCGGATCCCCACCAGTCGAACTTCACGGTGCGCTTCTCCCCCACCGACTCGCTGATGAAGGTGATCGCCAGGAAGAGGCCGATGAGGCCGAGCGGGATGTTGATGAAAAAGACCGACCGCCAGTTGAAGCTGTCGATCAGCGGTCCGCCGATCAGCGGCCCGAAGACCGAGGCGGCCGCGAAGGCCGACGACCAGATGCCGAGCGCCTGCGCGCGTTCCTTCATATCCCGGAACGTCACCGCGATGATCGCCATCGCGGTCGGATAGTCCGCCGAGACGGCGAATCCCTGGATCACGCGGAACACGATCATCGAGCCGAGGTTCCACGCCAGGGCGCAGAGGCCCGAGGCGATGATAAAGCCGATGAAGCCGATAAGATAGATGCGCTTGCGTCCGGCCGTGTCGCCAAGCTTGCCCCAGACGGGCACGAAGACGGCGTTCGCAAGGATGTAGGCGGTCGAGATCCAGGCGGCGTCGCTCACGGTGACGCCGAAATCGCTGATGATCTTCGGCAGCGCGAGGTTGACGACCGTCTGGTCGAGGCGGCCCAGAAAGGTGCCGAAAATGACGGTGCCGAGCACCCACCAGCGGAGCGTGCCGTTCTTTTCCGTGGAGACGTCGTCCGGCATGCGATGTTAATCCTTATGGATCCAGATGCGCGCGGACATGCCGTTCTTCAGCTCGGGATATTTCGCGGGATCGAAGCGGACATAGATGTCGAACTCGTTCGTCGGGCGCTGATCGGAGATGTTGAAGACGACGTCGCTCTGCCGCGAGGTCGGGCTCACCTCGTCGACGACGCCCTGGTACTGCTTCGAGCCGAACGCGTCGACGGTGAACGTCGCGGCGTCGCCGACCTTCACGTCGGCAAGGCCCTTGTCCTCGTCGAGATGGCCGACCACGCGGAGCTGGGTCGGGTCGATCATGGTCGCGACGACGGCCTGGCCGGTGAACGCGTTCTCGTATTCGCCGATGTTCTGATTGACCGAGACCACCTGGCCCGCGGACTTCGCCTTCACGATCTCGCTGCCCACCTGGGCGACGGGCTCGTCGATCGTCACGGAATCGCCCGCCTTCACGAATACGGATTGCAGCACCCCGGAATTGACCGGCGAAAGGTTGACGAGGGGCGCCTGGATGACCGACTGGTCGATATAGACCGTCTGCGAGGAAACGTACCAATACAGCGTGCCGCCGACGCCGCCGATGACGACGAGCGCGACAAGGACCGCGATCATGATCCTGCGCCGCCCGCTCCGCTGCACCTGGGGTTCGTGTTCAGCCATAGGGTTAGAAATTGGTTAATGAGTCGCCCGCGTTCACGCCCGAGACGATTTCGGTCATCCCGTCGTCGCCGACGAGGCCGATGGTGACCGGCTGGCGCGACGTCTGGCCGCCCTTCTCGACAAGGACATAGTTCTGGTTGCCGTCCTGAATGACCAGGCGCGACGGGACCTCGACCACGTTCGCGTGCTGCCCGAGGATGATATGCGCGTTGCCGGTCAGGCCGTCCTTGATCTCGCTTGCGGGATTCGTGAAATCGAGATCGACCTCATAGGCCGGTGCGCCGTTCACCGACGTCTGGACGGACGCAACCGTTGCGACCGTCGCCGGGAATACGGTATCGGTTCCGAACGCATCGAGCGTGACGTTCGCCTGTTCGCCCGTCTTCACTTTGGCGACGTCCGCCTCTGAGACGAAGGCCTTGAACTTTATGCCGTTAGCGCTGATGAGGGACACCATCGGCACGCCGGGCGTCACGACCTGGCCGATCTTGGCCGTCACGTTCTCAGCCGTCCCCGAAAACGGGGCGATGAGCTCGGCATGCTGCAAAGCCACCTGGGCGCTCGAGGCGCCCGCCTGGGCCTGCAGGAGCGCGGCCTTCTGGGCCTCGATGTCCTGCGACGTCGCACCCGCCTGCGCAAGCGTGAGCTGGTCGACGGCGGCGAGATAGGCCGACTGGGCGGCGGTCACGGCGGTGAGCGTCGTGTTCACCTCGGTGCGGGCGGTCACGATGTTCACCTTGAAGGCGGCGATCGTGGAGGCCGGCAGGCTCGAGACCTGGCCGGTATTCACGGCGAGGGCGACCTCGTTCAGGAAGGCCGCGATCTGACTCAGCGTCGAGACGGCGGTCGAGGCGAGCGACGCGGGATCGGAACTCGTCGCGTTCATGGCGGCATACCACGCGGCGAGCGAGACGCCCACCTTCACGCGGTCGTTCTGGATGCTGTTCTGCATATTGGTATCGACAAGCTGGATCTGGAAGACGGGATTGCTCCGGTTGGGATTCGTGAACATGCCGTCGGTCTGGTTGTGAATCGCGTCATCAGCGGCCGCATAGGCCGAACCGATCGCGGCGCCGAGCGACGCCTTCGTGTTCGTCACGGCCGTCTCGTTGATGGCGATCTGCTCGGGGCGCGTTCCGCTCTCGAGCGAATCGAGGCGGGCCTGAGCCGCCGCGACGCCGGCATTCGCCTGGTCGAGGGCGGCCTGAAGGGCCGACGTGTCGAGGCTCGCAAGCACCGTGCCGGCGGCGATCGCCTGGCCCTCGTGGACGTTGAGCGACGTGATCTGTCCCGCCGTCTGGAATGACAGCTGCGCGCTGTTCTCAGCGTCGACGGTTCCGGGTTCGTCGAGCGACTGGGTCACCGTCCCCGTCGACGCGGCGACCGTGCCGAACGACGGCGCCCGGTTCGACGAGACGTACCAATAGGCCCCGCCCGAGGCGAGCACGATGAGGGCGATGAGGATGGGCGTCCGATAGGCTGTGATGAATTTCATGGTTCGATGTTTTTTGCCATTTTTTTCAGGATGGCGATCGCCTGGCGGCGTTCGCGCGCGTCGAGCACCGAAAAAAGCTTCGTGATCCGCCGAAGGTGCGCCTTCTTCCCCTGGGTGAGATAGCGGAGCCCCTGCGGGGTAAGCGTGAGCCGCACCGCGCGCCGGTCCCTGCGGTCGAACACGCGCGTGAGGAGCCCTTCGCGCACCAGCCCGTCGACCAGCAGGGTCGCGGCCGGCGGGGTGATCCTAAAATATCCCGCGACGTCGCGCATGTGCGGACGGTCATGCTCCTTCACATAGCGCAGGGTCTCGAACTGCAGGAACGACGCCCCCTTGCCGTTTGCCACCCGCCGCATGCTCTCACGCATCGAACGACCTACGGCGAACAAGAGCGAGACGAGCTCTGAAATGTTCGCATCCATAATAGTTAGGCTACTTAACTATCTTACCGCACCCGGGCCTCGCGCACAAGTCCCGTGATCAGCAGGTCAAGGTCGATCGTGGCAACCCCGACCACCTTGTCGGCGCCGCCATAATAGACATAAAGGATGTTCTTGATCACCACGCTACCGCACGGGAAGACCACGTTCGGCACCACGCCTTCGCGCTCATAGGCGGGCGTCGGCTCGAAGATCGGATCGTGGGCGCGATAGAGGATCTTGCCCGGATCCTTATAGTCGAGAAGCGCCGCGCGCACGTTATAGTGGCCGGTGCGCTTCGAGATGCCGTGATAGAGGCAGAGCCACCCGTAATCGGTCTCGATCGGGGGCGCCGTCGCGCCGATGCGGCGGGAATCCCAGGCCGTATCCCGGGGGCGCATGAGGATCTTGCCGCCCAGGAACTTCGTCGTGCCGTCGAACTCGAGATCGTCCACGGCGTCGATCCAGATGTCCCCGCCCAGGCGGTGCAGGAACCAGTACTTGCCCTGGATCTTCTTCGGGAAGAGCACGGTGTCCTTGTCGTCGAATCCCGGCGGCGAGATGAGGACGGGCTTCGACCAGATCCAGCGCCGGTTGACGAAGTCGCGCACGCTGATCGACGTGAGCGCGACGCGCGGCGGGTCCTGGCCGTCATACGCCGTATAGCACATATAGATGCGGTCCCCTATTTTCGTGATGCGCGGATCCTCGCACCCCGAATTGCCGCCCGGCACGAGCTTCGCCTCGAAGCCCTCGCGCGGGACGTAGATCGGATCCTTCAGCCGCTCGTCGATATGGAATCCGTCCTTTGAGACGGCATAGCCCACGACCGAGGTGTTGTCCTTCCCCATCGCGCGATACAGGATGTGCACCTTCTTGTCCTCATAGATCGCCGCAGGGTTGAAGACGGCGAAATTCTCCCACGGATGGTCGTCGATCGGCACGAGGATGGGGTTGCCCTTGTAGCGCACGAGCTGCCGCTCGGTCGTGAACGTGAGCTGGTCGAGCAGGTCGTCGAGCTGCAGCATCGCGAGGCACGAAACGGTGTCGGCCGCGCCATAATAAAGATAGACGTCGTTGCGCTTCACGAGCGCGCCGGACGGAAAGACGATGTGCGGGATGCGTCCGTAATTCTCATACTCCTCTTCGGGGATGATGAACGGGCGCTTCACCTCGCCCACGATCTTCTGCGGATCGTCGAGCCCGAGCAGCATCGCCTGGATGCCGAAGATCGGCGGCGGCGCGAAATAGTTATAGATATAGGAATAGAACACGAGCCAGCCCTTCTTCGTCTTGATCGGCTGCGAGCCCACCTCGACCTGGTCCCGCTCCATGTTCTGCTCGACGCCGACCACATGATCCTGCCAGTGCTCGTACCATCCCTTCCAGAACGACGGCGACCAGAGATCCTCGATCGCGTCGCAGAGCACGAGGCAGATGCGCGCCGGCGGCTGATCGGTGTGGATCGTGAAGAGGGCGGCGATCTTGCCGTTCACCCGCTCCGGAAAGAGCGCCATCGCCTTGGCGTTGAACGGCGTCACGAGATGCCGCTCCTCGATCGTCTGAAAGTCCTTCGTGATCGCGACGGCAACCTTGATGCCCTGGGCGTTGAACGCCTCGACCGCGGTATAAAAGATGTAATACTTGCCCTCGAATTCGGTGACGCGCGGGTCCTCGCAGCCGAACTTCTCCCAGGGATACTGCGGCGCGATGAGGCGCTCGTGCTTTTCGAAATGGACCCCGTCGCCGCTCACGGCATGGCCGACCGACGAGATCTCAAGCTCCTCATTGTCGATCTTCTGCTTTGTGGCAACCGCCCGATACACCATATGGAACTTGCCGTTCCGCAGGGCGACCGAGGGATTGTGGGCGGCGATCGCCTCCCAGGGAACCGTCGGATTCGGAAGCAGGACCGGGTTATGGCTCGATCTTTTTATTAAAGGCATAAGGAATGTTGTTAGGGTTTTCTGCGGCGAACGATGGGTTCGGCCGTAAGCTTCGGAACCGCGTGCTTGGTAAGGTCGTTCAGGAAGCGGTCAAGGTTCACCATGGCGACGCAGGTCACGCTGTCGCTGCCGCCGTAATAGACATAGAGCATGCCGTCCTTCACCACGGCTCCGCACGAATAGACGATGCCTGCCTTGAACCCGTTGTTCTCATAATCGGCATCGGGTTCGAGGATCGGCTGCTGCGAACGGTACAGCACCTTCGTCGGATCGTTCTCGTCGAGCACCATCACGCCGAGCTTGTAGCGGCCCGGCTCGCGCGCGTCGATCGCATGATAGAAGAGCAGCCATCCGATCCGCGTCCTGATGGGCGGAGGCCCCGCGCCGCGGACGATGCTGTCCCAGCGGCCGGACTTCGGGATCATCTTGCGCGTGCTCGTGATGTAGCGCTCCCCGGCCTCGAGCTCCTCGAGCGTGTCGAAATAATCGATCAGGATCTCGGGCGAGATGCTGTGCAGGATCGCGAACCTGCCGTTGATCTTCTCGGGGAAAAGCATCCAGTTCTTGTGGATCTCGCCGGGCGGCGAGATGAGCGCGGCCTTCTTCCACCGCCACTGCTTGCGCAGGAAGTCGTTCACGCTGATCGACGAGAGCGCCATGCGGATCGAACCCCATCCGTCGAACGCGGTGTAGGTGAGATAGATACGATCCTCGATCATCGTGAGGCGCGGGTCCTCGCAGCCGCCGTTCCAGCCGCCACCCGAAAGATAGGCGACGGGCGACGCCGTCCCCCGCTCCATCGTGTGCTTGTTCTCGGTGAGCGTCGGCGGGACATAGACCGGCTCGTCGAGGCGCTCGGTGATCGTGATGCCGTCCTCGCTCGACGCATAACCGAGCACCGAAACGTCGTCGCCGCCGATCGCGCGATATAAAAGATGGACGCGGTTGTCGGCAAACACCGCGCCCGGATTGAATGTCGCCTTCATCTCCCAGAAATTATGAGGGTGAGGCTGGAGGATGGGATTCTCTTCGTGCCGCTTAAGGGATTCGATCGGAGGCGCCTCGAGCCGTTCGCGCCGTTCGCGGATCGCGCGCGCCTCGCGGATCGCGCGAAGCAGCGCCGCACGCCTCGCAGCGCGAGTCGCCGCAACCGAATTGGGTCGCTTCGATTTCGGACGGGCTACGCGTCGTTTTGCGGAGACCTTCTTTGCAACCACTTTCCGCGGTCGGACGGTTCTCTTGCTTCGTTTGGTAAGCGGCATGACGGTTAAATGCCCCGGCGCAAGCCAGAGCTGGATCTCTCTTCCCCTTATTATAGGTTTTTCGGCAATCATTTGCCGTCACATCTGTGGATAACCCTGCCGAAGCGCTATAATAAGGGCATGAACAAAATCATCGACCGCTGGATACCCCTCGCATTTGTCATCATTTGCACGCTTGGGGTGACCTATTTCGTGGTGCAGCAGTCCTATCGGCAGGCGGCCAACGATCCGCAGACGCAAATGGCGGCCGATGGTGCGGCCGCCCTCGCTGCGGGATCGCCGTGGACGACGGTCGTCCCGACGGGAACCGTCGACATATCCCGGAGCCTTGCCCCGTACGTCGTCGTCTATGACGCCTCAGGAATGCCGATCGGCGGAAACGGATTTTTGAACGGCGCGCTCCCCCGCCTTCCGCAAGGCGTCTTCCCGGCGGCAACGGCGCTCGGCGGTGAGGACCGCTTCACATGGCAGCCCGAACCCGGCGTGCGGAGCGCCGTCGTGCTTGACGCGGTCTCGGGCGGATCAGGCGGCTTCGTCATGGCCGGTCGGTCGCTCCTTGAAGCCGAGCGGCGCGAAGACCGGCTCGGCCTGCAGATCGGCGCCGGCCTCTTCGTCTCGCTCGTGGGCAGCCTTATCGTCCTCCTCCTTGCGGAAAGCCGCCGCCGTTCGTAGGACGCACCTGGATCGATTGCGCGGTCACGCTGCCATCACTGTTCTGCGATCCCGTCACGACCACCTGCTCGCCGTTCGTGAGCGCGCTCGATGAGACGAGCGTCGGCTTCTCAATCTGCGTCGAACTCGAATAGAACACCACTTCGGAATTGCCGTTCGGGAGCTGCACGGTGATGCTTTCCGCGTCCGCCGCGACGATCTGTCCCATAGCGAACCCGCCGCCCGCGGTTCCCGTTCCCCGTCCGAAGGCGCGCGTCGACGACGCGAACGCGCCGAATCCCGAGCGGCCGCCCGTGGCCGTCATGCTTTTGCCATACATCGTCACGCCGAAGAACGCGACACCGGCGCAGGCGACGGCGATGACCACAACCCAGATTTTCTTCATGTCAATGTTTTTTTAATGATTTTTTAACGACTTTTTTTCAACCGCCCGCCCGAGCGCGTCATTCATAGCGCAACGCCTCGATGGGATTGAGCGATGCGGCGCGGCGCGCGGGATAATAGCCGAAGATGATGCCGATCGCCGCCGACACCCCGAACGCGAGGATGACGTAGGGTACCGAAACGGTCGTCGCGATGCCGGCGAACGAGGAGATGGCGACCGAGGCGATCCATCCGAGCGCGACGCCCACGAGGCCGCCCGTGAACGTGAGCATCACGGACTCGCCGAGGAACTGCAGCGTGATGTCCCCCTTCTTCGCGCCGATCGCCTTGCGCAGGCCGATCTCGCGGGTGCGCTCGGTCACCGTCGTGAGCATCATGTTCATGATGCCGATCCCGCCCACGAGGAGCGATATCGCGGCGATGGACGCGAGGAGCAGGGTGAAGGTGTTCGTCACGCTCGAGGCGGTCGCCACGATGTCGGCCTGGTTGAGGACGGTGAAGTCCGCCTGGCTCCCGCTCGGGATGCCGTGGCGCTGCATCAGGAGGTCGGTCACGTCGTTCTGCACCTGGGCCATGTCCCCCTGCGACGCCGCCTGGATGTCGACTTCGCTCACATAGGAGGCATCGCCCAGGAAGTACCGCTGGGCGGTGAGGAGCGGCACGTAGATCACGTTGTCCTGGTTCGAAAAGCCGGTGCCGCCCTTCGAGACGGTGACCCCGATCACCGTGAAATTGTCGCCGCCGATGCGGATGGTCTGGCCGATCGCCTGATCCGGCGTGGCCGTCGCGGTGCCGTCCGGGTCGAACAGGTTCTGCAGGACCGTCGGGCCGATCACCGCGACCCGGTTCGCTTCGGCGTTGTCGGTGTCGGTGACGAAGGTTCCCGTGTCGACCTGCAGGTTCCTGATCTGCGGATAGCTCGGGGCCGTGCCGATCACGCTCGTGTTGGTGTTCGCCCCGCGATAGACGACCTGTTCGCGCGAGGTGACGCTCGGCGCGACCGCCTCGACGTTCGCGACCTGCGAGGCGATGGCGCCCGCATCGTCGGGGGTGAGCGTGTGCGAGCTGCCGAGACCCGCGCTCACCGTGGTCCCGAACGAGCGCTGCGCGCCCGGCGTCACGATGATAAGGTTCGATCCGAGCGACTGGATGCTCGCCTGGATCGACGCCTGCGTCCCCTGCCCGATCGACACCATCGCGATCACGGACGCGATGCCGATCACGATGCCGAGCATCGTGAGGCCGGACCGCACCTTGTTCACGGTCACCGCGCTGTAGGTCTCCTCGAGAAGGTCCTCGGTCCTCATGCGTGATGATGGGCGCCGATCCGCCGCTTGTGGTTCGCTTCGATCTCGACGATCGATCCGTCGAGGATGTGCACGATGCGGTCGGCGTGCTCGGCGACGTAGCGCTCGTGCGTGATGAGGACGACCGTCTTGCCGTGCTCGCGGTTCAGGGACTGGAACGTCCCCAGCACGATCTCGCCGGTCTTCGAATCGAGGTTGCCCGTCGGCTCGTCCGCGAGGATGAGCGCCGGATCGTTCACGAGCGACCGCGCGATCGCGACGCGCTGCATCATGCCGCCCGACAGCTGGTTCGAATAGTGGTACCAGAACTCTTCCGGAAACGCCGCGCTGGCGAGCGCCTTCTTCGCGACCCGCTCGCGCTTCGCCTTGTCCATGCCCTCATAGACGAGCGGCAGCTCGACGTTCCGCACGACGGTCGTGCGCGGCAGCAGGTTGAACGCCTGGAACACGAACCCGATCTTCTCGCGGCGCACGTCGGCGAGCTCGTCCTCGGTGAGCGTCGAAACGTCCCGGCCGTCGAGCGCATAGGTGCCGGACGTCGGCGTGTCGAGCGCCCCCAGGATGTGCATGAGGGTCGACTTGCCCGAGCCGGACGGCCCCATGATGGCGACGAACTCGCCCTGGTCCACGTCAAGCGTGACGCCCTTCAGCACGGGCGTGGCTACGCCGCCGTTCACATAAGTCTTCCTGATGTCGATGCATTGGATGATGGATTTCTTCATTTAAATGAAGTGCTGTTGCGCAACCGGCCCGTCGAGCTAGCGGCCCGTGGCCCCTGCCGCACCGCCGCGCGTCGCGCCTCCGCCGCCGCCGCCAAAGACGGCCCCGCCTCCGCCGCCCAGGGCGCGCAGCGCGTTCGTGCCGCCCGCGGCCGACGATCCCGACGATCCGGACCGCACGGTCTGCGCGACGATCTCATCGCCCACGCTCACGCCCGAGGTGATCTCGGTCACGGTATTGTTCGTGATGCCGACCGTCACGGGCACGGACTTCGTCCCCTGCGGCAGCGGGATCGCCCCCGAAGCCGCCGAGGCGAGCGATCCCGACGCGACCGGCGTCGCGGGCTCGAGCACATAGCTCGCCCCGCCCTGGGTCACGACCGCCGCGTTCGGGACGGTGACCACGTCCTGACGGACCGCGGTCACGATGTTCGCCGTGACGCTCATGCCGGGCTTCACCGCCTGCGTGCTCGTCCCCGTGTTCGTAAAGCCGACCTGCACGTTGTAGTTCACGACGCCCTGGCTCACGGTCCCCACCGGGTCGATCTCGATCACCGTGCCCGCGACCGACAGGTCCGGCAGCGCGTCGAACGTGAGCGTGGCCTTGTCGCCGAGGCTCACCTTCGCGGCGTCGACTTCGTTGAGCGTCACCTGGGCGACCTCGCCGTCAGCCGCGATCGTGACCGCCGACGAGGCGGCCGGCGTTCCGACGATCGCCGTGATCGCCGACACGATTCCCGCGACGGGCGCCCGCACCGTATCGTTCGCAAGGTTCTGCTCGGCCGTCTGTTCCGCGATCTGGGCGTTCTGGATCGACAGCTGCTGCGACTGCACGTCAAGCGCATCCGGCCCGCCCTGCAGGGCGGCGAGCGCGTCCTGCTTCTCCTTGAGGGACAACGCGCCGTTCGTGAGCGAGGAATGATCCGACGCGATCGAGGTCTGGAGGTTCGACATGGTCGTCACGTCGCCCGTCACCGTCTGGATGTAGTTCGAAAAGGTGTTCTGATAGGTGTTCACGAGGGGCGGCAGCGGCGTCGTGCTCGACGAGGCCGGGAAGTTGTTGATGATGTTCGTCACGAGCCCCTTGGCCTGCGCGACCGCGTCGCTCACGGCGTTCACCGTGTTCGCCGTCTCGGCGAAAAGCGCGTCGAGCTGGGCCGGCGTCGCCGTGCGCGAGAGCGCGTGATAGTCCGTCAGGTTCTGGCCGTAGGCCTGCGTCGCCGCCGCGAAGCTCGCCTGCAGGCCGTTGCGGTACGGCATGGCGCCCGCCTGAAGATAGAACGGCAGCAGGCTCACGAACGCATCGGGGTCGTTCTGGACCTTGCTCAGGTCCTTGCCGGTGATGAAGTTCTGCAGCCCGGTCATGACGGTCTGGACGTCGACGAAGACCGAGCCGAGCGAGTCGTATCCCCTGGCATAGTCGCTCGCGAGCGTCGACGAGGCGAGGGCGAGCGACTGGTCCGCCTGGGTGACCGCGTCCTCGGTCTGCGCGAGCGTCGCCGTCGCGGGGGCCTCCTGCAGCTTCTCGAGCGAAAGCTCGGATGACCGAAGGTTGATCTCGGCCTGCGCGAGCGCCTTCTTCTCGTTCGTCGGATCGAGCTCGACCAGGGCCTGCCCGACCGCCACGTGCTCGCCGACCTTCACGTCGATCGCGGTGACGTTGCCGGAATTCTGGGCCTTCACGGGAATCGACGAGACCGCCTGGACCTGCCCGCTCGCCGACACGGACGAGACGACGGTCCCCTGCGACGCGGCCTCAACGACATATTTCGTGACGGCGGTCGATCCGTGGGCCGACGCATACCAGTAATACCCGCCGCCGATGACGATCGCGGCTGCGATGACGGTGAGGACCTTATGGGCGCGGAGGATGGCGATGGCTTTCTTCATGGGGATGATGTTTCTTAAAAGGTATGGATGATGATGACGTTCGACGCGTTCGACATCGGACCGAACTGCGTCCCGGGAGGCGACGAGGTCGCCGGGAAGACGCGGATGAAGCGGGCCTGGATCTCGCCGTCCGCGCCCGGCTGGCCGATCACGACGACCCGTTCGCCGACCTGCATCCCGTCCTCGCCCATCGTCCGGTCGTACATCCTGATGATCGTCGTCGAGGGGACCTCGACCCACTCCTCGTCGCTGTTCCCGTCCTCGACGACCAGGCTCGTCGTCGCGACGTCGACGACCGTGCCGATCACGCCGTGGGCCGACCCGGGCATGCCGCCCGCAAGCCACGGGGGCGTCCCGCCGAACACGCTGCGGTCATAGCTCGCCCCGCGGTCCGACGCGAACATCGCCTTGCGATAGCCGACATAGATGCCGAGCGCGAAGATGACGAACACGAGCGCGATGGTGCCCGTGATGGCGATGGCCGCGTTGACCTTGTTCGCGCGCGGCTCGCGGCGGGGATGGGTGGGTTCGCTCATGGTCATCCGGCGCGCAGCATGCGCGCGTCATTCACGAAGCCCGACAGCGACCAGCCCGCGACGGCAAGGCCGCCGAGGGCGATGCCCGCCGTGAAGGCCGGGAACGATTCGACAAGCGAGAGGACGGCGTCCTGCAGGTTGCCGGCGACGGCGCCGAAGTCCGAGAAGAAGAGCGAGCCGAACTGCACGAATCCGGACTGGCCGATCTGGACGCCCGCGGCAACCAGCTCGGCGACGCCGACGGCCGCCGATGCCGCGAACAGCGCCGCGAATCCGACGAGCTTCGCGATGAGGATGCGCCGCTCGCGGGCCGCGATGGCCCGCAGCGTGCGGAACTTCAAATCCGCCGGCGGCTCCGGCGCTTCATGACCCTTGAACCAATCGCGATAGTTCTCCGAATCCTTGCCCATGGGTTTCTTCCTATACGAGAAAACGGGCCTTTTCGGTGCATGGGGATCCCGGCCGTCGGGATCAAAAGCCAGCGGGAAGGTGCTTTTTGAGCTGCTGGAGGCCCCGCCGATGCTTGCTTTTCACCGTATCGATCGGCTCCCCGAGGATCTCGGCGATCTCGCGGAACTTGAACCCCTCGGCATAACGGAGGGAAAGGACGATCCGGTACGGCGCGGACAGCCTGAGCAGGGCCTGGTCGAGGACCCGTGCGGTCGCCATCCGGTCGAACATGGCGTCAGGCAGCTCCGGCGACTCGACATACGGCGCAAGCGCGGTATCGAGGTCGGCATCGGCGGCCTCAAGCTGCGAGAACAGGAGCGGTTTCTTCTTTTTGATGAAATCGAGCGACGCGTTGCGGGCGATCGTGAGGAGCCACGTCCTGAAGCTGCGGGCCTGGTCGAACGTCGCAAGGTGCTTCCATGCGCGGATGAACGTCTCTTGCGTCACGTCGCTCGCGTCGTCGACGTTCGCAAGGTAGCGATAGGCGAAGCGGTAGACCGTCGGCATGTGGCGGTCGAGCAGGTCGGAAAAGCCCCGGTCGTTGCCGGCAAGGAACGACCGGACGAGCGCCGCGTCGTCCTCGAGGGACGGCGCGCCTGCGACGGGAAACGGCAGGGCCGGATTGTGGTCGAACGGCTTCATCGTTCGTAAAGGCCGACGAGGTCAGCCTGGGTTATCAGATGATTGTCGATCTGCATCTGGATTTCGCCAAGGGGTGCGGTCGCCGCAAGGTCGAGCATCTCGTTCAGGGCATACAGCTGAAAGTGATAATGATGGACGCCTCCCGGCGGGCACGGACCCATATAGCCGATGCGGCCGGCGCTGTTGCGGCCCTCGACGGAACCCGGAGGCACGCTCTCTTCCTTGATGAGCGTCGTCTCGGGATTGATGTTCCAGACGACCCAATGGGTGAAGCCGCCCTGCATGGGCGCGTCGGGATCGTGCACGATGAGGGCGAGGCTCCTCGCGCCCTGCGGAACGTTCTGAATCTGCAGCTCGGGGTTGATGCCGCCCCCGTCGCACGTGAACTTCTTGGGAATCATGGCGTCATCGTCGAACGAGGGACTCGTGATGATCATACCTTTTATTACAGCAGATCAGCCCTGACTTATCAACGGCCGACAAATGCGCGATATTCCCTCGCGATCACGTCGGCGATCTCGCCGCGGGGCTTGCTCACGCCGGGATAGCGCCAGGCGCTGATCACCGTCCGCCGCTTCGGCGAATCCTGGACCATGACCCACAGCTCCTGGGTCCAGACCCCCGCCTTCGAGCCGCGTTTCGCGCTCACCTTCATCGATGCCGGCTGCATCATCGCGACCGTCGACGGGGCGACGCCCTCTTCGACGCGCTTCGGCGAATGCATGATGCGGCGAACCCGCGCCGGACTCAGGCGGTAATATTCCATCTTCGCCCTGGCGTGGCTCGTCCAATGAAGCGGTTTCGCGGCTCCGATCAGCGGCATGATGCCATTATAGCCGATCGACGATTAAAAACGGATAAAAAAAACCGGACGCCTAAGCATCCGGAACAGCGGGACAACCTCCTAATTCTGCATCCCGACGACGAACATCTTCACTTTTGGTCCCATCTTCAGCACGGCGATCAGGACGATCAGCGCGCACGAAAGCGGGACGATGACGGCGGCGGCAAGCAACGGAGCGGGCAGGTTGTCGATCGGAAGGTGAAATCGCGCGAACACCATCATGAATGCGGCACCCGTGCCATAGAGCATGATGACGGCAGCAACGACGGCGACAAGAGCGACGACGACCCAGGCGAGAACGCCTGAAAGCATCCTCATACGTCATCTCCTTCTTCAAACGGGACTGCAGATACTATGCTGGAAAAACTAGGAAAAGTCAATCGCCGCGCGGCGATACGTGCAGAAGTCGCACGTCGGAGCCGCATCGGGAACCGCCGCCGCGTCATAGGTCTTCTTGGCGGCCTTGAGCGCCTGCTCGATCCACGAATCGTCGCCCTGCAGCGGCTCGATGAACATGTCGAACGAAAGCGCCGCGTGGCCCTTGCCGAAACCGCTCCCCTTGTTCACGCGCGCGAAGACGAAATAGCCGACCGGCGATACGTCGAAGCCGTTCCTGCGGAGCAGCCATTGATAGATCTCCATCTGGCGGCGGTACGAATCATAGATCTGGTGCTCCTTCGCGCCGGTCGCCTTATAGTCGACGACGTGGATGCTGCCGTCCGGATCGATCCAGAGGTCGTCGACGGCGCCATAGACGAGGAATCCCGTCGGCTCATGGTCGAACTGCACGCCCGTGAAGTTGTGCCGCCAGGTGTTCAGCTTTTCGTGCTGGAACGGCAGGGCATCGATGTCATATTTTTCCATCACGGGATGACGCGTCCCCTTCGCGCGGTGCACGTCGAATTCCTCCTTCAAAAGATAGTCGACCGCGTTGTTCAGCGTGAACGGCGGGCCGGACGGCCGCTTGATATGCTGCCGCAGGTCGAGCCAGAAGCAGCGCGGGCATTCCAAAAAAAGCTCGAGCTTGGAGCGCGACAGTTTGACGGCCATGCGTCTCAGCGGCTGATGAGTTTCTTGAACTCCTCAACCATCGGCACCTGCTCGGGGTCGACGCCATAGAGCTTGCCGGTATAGAACGCCGTCCAGTCCGCGAGGTTCAGCACCGTGAAGATCTTATGGATCTCGTTCTTGCCCTGCATGAGCACGATCTCGGTCTTGAAGCCGCGGTCGCGGAACAGCTTCTCCATCACGTTCATGCGCTTGATGATGCGCCGGTCGTCGCTCGCGTCCTTGAGAAAGACGAAATGGAACACGCGCGAGAGCGGCGGGGTCTTGCCCTTCGCATCGAAGCCCGTCATCTCGTTGTGGTTGACCTCGGGAACGACGTTCCAGAACGCCGGGATCTTGCCGGTCTCGTTGAATTTGATCTTCCAGTTCTTCGCGACGGCGAGGTTGCGCACCGAGGCATAGATCACGGGGACGCTGCCGTGCAGGCGCCTCGCGAGGTCGCGGCCGCGCAGCTCTTCGCGGGACGTCTGGAGCGAGTGCGCCAGGGTCTTCAGTTCCGCAAGCATCCCCTTCTCGCCCATGAGCGCGAGCATGCCGATCATGCTGAGGCCCGTCGCCATGCGGGGCTGCATGTGAAGGTCGGGCAGCTGCACATAGGGCACCTTGAGCGTCTGCGCGAGCTTGATCAGCTTGCCGCGCGAAGCCATCGCGACGAAATTGAGCTTTTTCTTCTTGGCGGCCTGCAGGGCGTCGATCGCCTCTTCGGTGTTGCCCGAATAGGAACTGATGATGATCAGCCGGTCCTTGAGGTCCTTGTCCGCGAGCGGCGGAAGCCCGTAGTTGTGCCAGATCACGAGATCGAGCGACGGGTGCCAATCAAGCAGAAGGTCGGCCGCGAGGTGCGATCCGCCCATCCCGCACACGGCGAACTTCGTGAATTTCTTCAGCTTCTTCGCGTTTTCGACCACCGGCACGTACTCGAACTGGTCCGCATATTTTTTAATGTCTTCTGGTAGCATGCATTCATTATAAGGCAACCGGGGGCAAAAGAAATGGGACCAATCCACAGGCATCTGGGCATCGACAAAACGGCGTCCTCCCTTTCGGCGCCCTGATTCGGATGAATGGATTAGCCCTTCTTCTTGCCGGCAATCGAGCCCTTGTTCGCCTTGGCGTTCTGCCCTTCGATGGAATGTCCGCCGAACCGGTTGCGCAGCGCGGAAACCACCTTGCCGGTATAGCTCGGGTTGTTCTTCGACTTAACGCGGAAGCGGAACGCGTCCTCGATCACGGGCAGCTTCATCTTGATCTTCTTCGCGCTCCTGATCGTCCATTCCCCTTCGCCCGTATAGGCGACCGAACCGGAAACCGCCTTGAGGTCGGTCCCATAGTCGTTGAACGCGCTCTCGAGCCATCCCACGAGCCGCGACTCGATCACGCTGCCGTGATTGTAGACGTTCGCGATCTTCTTCAGATCAAGCTTGAAGGGCGATTTCTTCATGAGACCGAACCCTTCGGCGATCGCCTGCATCATGCCGTATTCGATGCCGTTATGGACCATCTTCACATAGTGGCCTGAGCCCGCCGCGCCGAAATGGGAGTAGCCGCCGGGAACGGACAGGTCCCTGAACAGCGGCTCGAGTTTCTCAAACAGCTTCCCGTCGCCGCCGATCATGAGCGAACCGCCGTTGCGCGCGCCGGACGGGCCGCCGGAGAAGCCGACATCCATGAAGCCGATCCCCTTCTTCGCGAGGAGCTTCGCGCGACGCATCGTGTCCTCATAATAGGAATTCGCCCCGTCGATCACGACGTCCCCTTTGCGCAGGAACTTCACCAAGCCGTCGGACGGCTGCGTGCCGCGGCCGCCCTTCGAACCGAAGAGGAACTCGTCGATGCCCGGTCCCGCCGTGATCATCATCCAGATGACGCGCGGGGCTCCGAGCTTGTCCGCGAGGTCCTTCGCCCCGACGGCGCCCTCGAACCCTTCCTGCTGCATCGCCTCGACGGGAGCCGCCGAGCGGTTCGAAACCACGACGTGCCACCCCTTGTCGCGGAGCTGGCGGGCGACGTTGCCGCCCATCTTGCCGAGGCCATACACGCCGATTTCCTTCTTCACGCCTGCGTCAACGCGCGGACCGTCAACCAGCGCGGCGGCTTCGCGGGTGACCGTCGAATTGTCCGGAACATAATGTGCGAGCGGCACGAGGCCCTTCGCCCATCCCCGCTCGATCGGATCGACGAAGCGCCACATGGCGGCGATCTCATCGCTCGAGATGAAGAGCGTCTGGTCGCCGTTCACGCAGTCAAGCAGCAGCTTCTCGTACTCCTCGGTATATTGCGACTCGTGGCCGCCGTTCCGCAGCTGGAATTCGAACGTTCGCTCCTCGACTTCCATGGCGAACCCGGGCTTCTTCGACCAGAACCTGATCGTGATGCCTTCGTTCGGATCCTGCCTGAAGATGATCGAATCGCGGTAATGCCGGCCGCCGGGCGGGCAGAGGCACGGCTGCGGATGGCTGAGCAGCACCTCGATCTCGGTGACTTCCTTGTGCTCGTTCGGATCGATGAGGCGCTTGCCGGCCTCCATGACGAACTTCACGCCCTCCCACCGCGGATGCGCGATCGAAAAACGCGCGCGGAAATAGGTTTCGGTCTCGGAATTCGGCATCACGCCCTTCACGGACTGATAGCCCTCGTATTGGCCGCGGAACGTCTGCTTGGCCACCTCGTCGGGCGTCATCGGCCTGAGGGCCTTGAGGATCTCGGTGCGGCGGGCGCGGACCTCGTCGGCGTTCAGGCTGCGCGGCTGCCCCATGGTGACGAGGGCGACCATCTGCAGCAGATGGTTCTGGCCCACGTCGCGCAGGGCGCCGAGCGGATCATAGAACGGGCCGCGGTCCTCGACGCCGACGTTCTCGAGTTCGCGCACATAGATCGTGTCGATCATCTCTTTGCCCCATGCATTCTCGAAGAGGTTGTTATAGAAGCGGAAAGCGAGGATGTTCTGGAAGGTCTCCTTCGCCAGATAATGGTCGATGCGATAGATCTGGTCCTCTTTGAAGATCTTCGAGAGCTTGGCGTCGAGCGCCTTGGCGCTCTTTTCGTCGCGTCCGAACGGCTTCTCGATGATGATGCGCGTCCATCCCTGCCGGCCCTCGTTCACGGTCTTCTCGTCGACGGACCCGGCCGGAAAATGCTGAACGGGGACCGCACATTCCTCGTGAAGGCCCGCGCGCTTCATGTTGTCCATGATCTCGGCGTAGAACTGCGGAGGGACCGAGAGATAGAACAGCTTGTTCGCGCACATGCCGCGCTCGTTGTCGATGCGCTCGAGCTCGTTCTTGAGCGCCACATAGTCGCCATGATTCTCGAACATCACCTTGTGGTAGACCGCGAGGTTGAGGAACGCTTCGACGCTCTCGCGGCGCGCGTTCGGAACCTTCACGCTCAAAATCGCCTCGATGTGGCGGCGGAGGTCCTCGTCATGCCAGTCGCGGCGAGAGATGCCGATCAGTTTGAAATTCTCAGGGAGGCGCTTCTCTTCGAAAAGATGAAAGAGGGCGGGAGCGATCTTCTTGGTCATCAGGTCCCCGGTCGCACCGAGAACGATGAAAACGGTCGGAACCGACGGTTTGCGGATGGTAATTTTTGGCGTAGGCATATGCCTTCATCATACCACACGCCCGCTCAGTCATCGGCATCGTCGATCTTGTAGCCGTACCCATGAACCGTCTTCAGAAGCTTCTTCTTGTGCCCGTCGTCGATCTTCGCGCGCAAAAACCTGATATGGACATCGACGGTATTCGTGAACGGATCGACGTTCATGTCCCAGACGTGTTCGAGAATCATGGCACGGGTGAGCGTCGTCCCCTTGTGCCGCATGAGGTATTCGAGCAGCGCGAACTCTTTCTTGTTGAGCTTGATCTGCCGTCCGCCGCGCGCGACCTCGTGCCGCGCCGTGTCCATCACGAGATCGCCGACCTGGATCAGCGTGCCGATCAGCGTCTTCTCGCGGCGCAGCAGGGCGCGGACGCGGGCGGCGAGCTCGACGGACGAGAACGGCTTCGTGAGGTAATCGTCGGCGCCGAGGTTGAGCGCATCGACTTTCGTGGCGAGGTCGGCGACCACGGAAAGGATGATGATCGGGAACGTGAGCCCCCGGTCGCGGGCGGCCTTGCAGACCTCGAGGCCGTTGCCGCCCTGCCCGAGAAGGACGACCTCTGCCATCTTTATATCGTCTTCGACAACAAGAGCCCGCATATCCCCATAATAGCAGGCCGTGGATTAAAAATTTATTAAAAAATCAGGCCCGAAAAGGCCTGATTTTTCGCTATTTTCCGGTGCTCGATGAGACCGAGAGCAGCTTCACCGTGAAGTGCAGGGTCGAGTTCGGCGGGATCGTGCCGATGCCCTGGCTGCCATAGGCCAGTTCCGGCGGAATCGTGAGTTCGCGGGTGCCGCCGACCTTCATATTAAGGAGGCCGAGATCCCATCCCTGGATCACCTGGCCGGCCCCGAGCGTGAACGAAAGCGGCTGGTTGCCGTGAAGCGACGACGCGTCGAAGACGGTGCCGTCGTCGAGCTTGCCCGTATAAAGGACGTTCACGGTGTCCCCGGCCTGCGCGGCGGCTCCGGTGCCGACGACCGTATCGGTTATTTTGAGATTCTGCATGGCTTGTGTTTGGGTTTGTTGCGCTGCCGCTCCCTGGTCGACGAGAGCCGACTGACTCTCGGTCGAAATCCGATCGCTGTACCACGTTCCGAAGCCGATCAGGCCGGCGGCGACGGCTACGAAAACGACGACAAGAATGGTTCGTTTCATGCGATTCAGTCTATCATCAAAATTATTCCGACGCCAGAAAACCCGCAAGCCCTTCCTTATATCAGAGGATCTTGGAACCGGGCGGGACGTCCTTCCCGGGTCCGAGCAGGATCGGCGCGCCGTCCTCGCCGTGGGCGGCGAGCAGCATGCCGCGGCTCTCGAGTCCCATCATCTTCCGGGGCTCGAGGTTCGCGATGATCACCACGTTCTTCCCGACGAGGTCATCGGGACCGTAATGCTTTGCGATGCCCGAAAGGATCTGCCGGGCCCCTTCGTCGGGCATGCCGAGATCCACGCTCAGCTTCAGGAGCTTTTCGGATCCCTCAACCGGTTCGGCGGCGAGGATCCTGCCCACCCGAAGGTCGGCCTGCTGGAATTCGTCGAGGGTCATATGGGCTATTATAGCCTCAGCCCGCGGACAACGCCATTCTTTCGCGTGCCGCCGCCTCCGCCTCCGCCACGCTCGCTGCTTGTCGAAGCGCCTTCGACGCTGCCGCCGTGCGCCGGCATGATCATGATGGTCGTGCTTGCCGATGCCGATACGGTCCCGCTCGCTTCGGCCGCACTCCCGCTGCCCCCGCAACGGCTTTCGAAGCGGTCCAGAAGCTCTGGATTCCGAATGAGTTCCGCGCGGGCTTCGGACGAATCCTTGAAGAGGGCGAACATCGTCCGGCATACCGTCGAGGACGGTTCTCCGTTCGGCACGTGGAATGACGGCGTCGCCACGGCCGTTCCAGTGGGGGCGGCCTGCCCCTCATAGGACGGCATGGTCGATGTCGCCGTCACCGCGGCATTCTGGCGGCCATGGTTGCCATGCGGCCGTCCACCCTCATTCGAAGACGAGGCATTCGTTGACGAACCGACGGTTCCCGGCAGGACGGGCGCGCTCATGGTCGCCGCGCCGTTAACGCCGGCCGCGCCCGAAGCCCCTGACGGGCCGCTTCCTTCATGATCGCCCCGCGAAACCGGGGCCACGGCGGCAAGGGAGCTGCTCACGGCGTCATCAAAATCGACGGCGAGGCCGCTGATCAGGCTGCTTGTCGGCTTGCGCGTGGAAAGGTCGGCGATCTCGTTCGCGCGCCGCGCGGCGAGGGTTGCTTCGAACTGAGCCTGCCCGTTCGTCGGCGTAAGGGCGAGACGCACGCCTTCGCTCCATCGCTTCAAGGGGTACAGCGGGCTGTCGGCCGACACATTGGCCGCATCGGCATACGCCGCGACGCTCACCATGAAGATGGCGCCCGCAAGGACGGCCGTCGCGGCCCTCATCCATCCGGGAAGCCCGTGCGCCGCCGCCCGTTCGGGACGGGTGCCGAACCGCGCGTCGAAGGCGGCCAGGAACCGCTCCTTGCCCCGCCGGACGAAGGCCTCATCGGGCCGCGCCGTTCCAGATCTGAATTTTTTTAAAAAATGTCTGTCAGTCATCGAATTCTCGCTTTATCTTTTCCTTTACGCGAAGTACGGCGACGCGGAGCGATCCTTCCGAACGTGCGAGCATGACGGCGATGTCCTTATAGGGCATCTCGGCCAGGTAGCGCAATTCGAAGAGCTGCTGCTCCTCGTCGGTCAGGGTCTTCAGGAAGACCTTGACCTTCTCATATTGCAGCTTGGCGTCAAAATCCGGGAACTCGGCGGTCGCCATCGAGGCGACGGTGTCCTCTTCGAAGCTCGAGAACGGCGTCTCTTTCTTCTCGCGGTAGTGGTCGATGAGCGCGTGGCGCACCATCTGCCAGAACCACACGGTGAAGCGGCCGCGCTTCTCGTCGAAGCTCGCGATCTTCTCGACGAGCTTCACGAAGATGTCCTGAGAAAGGTCCTCCGCGATCTCGCGCTTGCCGGTCCTCGCGAAGAGGAATCCGAAGACTTTGGGAAGGAGGTCGTCATAGAGCTCCGAAGCGGCTCGGCGGTCCCCTTTCTTCATCTTGAGCGCGAGGCCGGTCAGCCGGTCCCCTTTCAGCATGTTGAGTTCCATTGGGAGATACGTTCAGTCCTGGTTTTTGTTACGACGGTATCCGTGGCCCCTCCGGTCCGATGTTCATATAACGCAGTTTCACCGTCCGAGGTTTCATAACCAAGTATAAAAAATCCAGCAAAATCCAGGGTTGTAGCGCCTCCCCGAAAAACGAAAAGGCTGGATCGATTGCAGGCCCCGAAAAACCGAGGGCGCGAAATTCAGCCTTGGATTCCATCCACACGTTTTCCAGAAATGCGGCGCCGATGCGGATTTTTTCGCGCGTCTCCATTAGCCGCCCACGACTTCGTGCGCTCCATGGGCGCGCTTCGCCATGGCCTCGACGTGCTCCTTGGTCGGTATGAGTCCGCACTTCTTATATTTCTTTCCGCTGCCGCAGGGGCACGGATCGTTCCGCCCGATCTTCTCGCCGGTCCCCCGTCCGGCGCCCGATGCCGCGGAGCCGGCCGTCACGGACGATGCGGTGGGCGCGCCGGCCGCCGGCATGTCGACGAGCTTGAAGACGTTCGCGAAGACCCATCCGTTGAACGTCCCCCAGAACGCCTTGAAGAGACGGCTTGCCTCCTGCCGGTATTCGACGAGTGGGTCGCGCTGGCCATAGGCGCGGAGCCCGACCGATTCCTGAAGCGCCTCGAGGTCCTCGAGGTTCGTCATCCACAGCATGTCGAGGATGCCGAGCAGCTGGTTGCGCGCAAGCTGGTGGTCGGCGACGGCAACGGCCTTCTCGCGGATCGCCCGCCTGAAGTCGTCTTCGGTCGCGAGCGCGGCGGCTTCCTCGCGCGATTTCACGATGCGGGCCTCCTCGAAGATGCGCCGCACCGCGTCGATGCCGGTGAGCGGACGGGGTTCGGCGGGAGCATCTTCCTGCCCTCCGACCGGCGCGGCCGGGGGTTCTTCGCCGAGCCGCGGGGCGACGTCAGTGTCAAAATGCTCGAGCGCCGCATCGGCGATCGCGTCGGCAAGCGCCGCCTTGTCGATCATGCGCAGGAATTCGTCGCGGCGGCGATAGATCGCCTCGCGCTGCTTGTTCAGCACGTCGTCATATTCGAGCAGGTGCTTGCGCAGGTCGAAGTTCGCCCCCTCGACCTTCTCCTGCGCCTGCGCGACGGCCTTGGTCACCATGCCGAACTCGATCGGCTGGTCCTCGGGAAGGTCGAACCGCTCCATGATCCCCTTGATGCGGTCCCCGCCGAAGATGCGCAGCAGATCGTCTTCGAGCGACAGGAAGAACTGCGACGATCCGGGGTCGCCCTGACGGCCCGCGCGGCCGCGCAGCTGGTTGTCGATGCGCCGCGCCTCGTGGCGGTCGGTGCCGATCACGTGCAGGCCGCCGAGCGACCGCACCTTTTCGGCCTCGTCCTTGTCGGGCGGATTGCCGCCGAGCAAAATGTCGACGCCGCGGCCCGCGACGTTCGTCGCGACCGTGACCGAGCCGGACCGTCCCGCCTGGGCGATGATCGCGCCCTCGCGCTCGTTGTTCTTCGCGTTCAGCACCTCGTGCCTGATGTTGGCCTTCGCAAGCGCCGCCGAGATGACCTCGTTCTTCGCGATCGAGGTGGTGCCGAGCAGCACCGGCTGCCCGTTCTTCTGCCGTTCGCGCACGTCGTTCACGATCGCCGCGAGCTTCGCCGCGAAGTTCTTATAGATGAGGTCGTTCATGTCCTTGCGCGCGAGCCCGCGGTTCGGCGGGATGCTCACGACGTCGAGACCGTACACCTTGTAGAATTCCTCGGCGGACGTCTGCGCCGTTCCCGTCATGCCGGCGATCTTCTGATATTTTCTGAAATAGTTCTGGATGGAAACCTTGCCATAGGTGCGCGACTCCTCGCGCACGCGCACGCCCTCCTTCGCCTCGATCGCCTGATGCAGGCCGGCCTGATAGCGGCGGCCGGTGAGGAGCCGTCCCGTGAACTCGTCGACGATCACCACCTCGTCGTTCTTCACGACATAGTCGCGGTCGCGCTCGAAGAGCGCCCGCGCCTTCACGCTCTCTTCGAGGTAGTGGACGAGCCGGATGTTCTCGGGCGCATACATGTTCTGCACGCCGATCATCTTCTCGACCTTCTCGATGCCCGCGTCGGTGATCGCGACCGACTTGCGCTTCTCGTCGACGTCATAGTCCTCGTCCTTCGCCAGGTTCGCCGCGACGCGCGAGAACATCTTATAGAAATCGCTCGACTGGCTGTCGGGCGCGGCTATGATGAGCGGCGTCCGGGCCTCGTCGATCAGGATGCTGTCGACCTCGTCGATGATGGCGAAGTGATGGCCCCGCTGCACCTGCCCCTCGAGGTCATAGGCGAGGTTGTCGCGCAGGTAATCGAAACCGAACTCGTGGTTCGTGCCATAGGTGATGTCCGCCTGATAGGCCTCGCGGCGGCTGATCGGCCGCAGGAAGTCCTGCTGCACGAGGAAGCTGCCGGTCGTGTCGACTTCCTTCTCGGCCAGGGCTTCGGCGTCCTCGGGAATCTTCCACGAGGGATCATAGGCGAACGCCGCGCCGGGGACGATGCACGCGACCGTGAGGCCGAGCGCGCGATAGACCTGCCCCATCCACACCGCGTCGCGCCGCGCGAGGTATTCGTTCACCGTGACGACGTGCGCACCCTTGCCAGCGAGGGCGTTCAGATAGGTCGGCGCGACGGCGGCAAGCGTCTTGCCTTCGCCGGTCATCATCTCGGCGACCGCGCCGCGGTGGAGCGCGATGCCGCCCATGAGCTGCACGTCGAAGGGACGCTGCCCGAGCGTGCGGCGCGCGGCCTCGCGCACGAGCGCGAACGCCTCGGCGAGCGCGGCATCAGCCGGTTCGCCGCCCGCAACGCGCCCCTTGAGCGCGAGGCTGCGTTCGTGCAGCGCCTCGTCGGAAAGCGCCTCGATCTCGGGCTCGAGCGCGGAAATGTCGGTGACCGCGGTACGCAGCGCGGCCACCGGATCGCCCGCAAAGGCCCTCTTTATTGACTCGAACATAGGCCCTCATTATACGTCGTTTAAGCCGGTTAGGAAAGGGTCGATCGGGCCGCTGGCGCGACGCCGCGCGGGCGCGCGACGGACCCGCACAAAAAATCCGGCACCAGAGACGGTGCCGGACTTCCTAGCCGAACAATCGGACTATTTGCGGCGGCTCTTCTTCGCTTTCTTCTTCGAGCTCTTCTTCGCCGCTTTCTTTTTCTTTGCAGGCATGGTAGCTAGTTTTTTATTTTGATTAGGTTGCCGACCACCCTAATGCGTTTTCCGAATCAGGCACACGGCCTCTCCACTCGGAAATTGTCTTACCTTCAGTATATACAAACGGATATTCGCGCCGCTGTGGATAAGTGGCACGGCGCGTCCGCGCGGGAAATTATTTTCGCGGCGCCCGGCGCGATTCCTCGCGCTTCGTCTTGTACTTTTTGATCTCGAGGCGCAGCATGTCCTTCGCCTGATCGATCGCGGTGCGCACGTCCTCGGCGTACGCCTCGGCGCGGAGGATCCTGCGCGGCAGCTTGAGGTCCGCCGCGACGAGGAAGACGTCGCCCTTCCGGTGGCGCTTCGTGGTCCGCACGATCTCGAGCGAGATCTCGGCCGTGTCGTTCTCGTCGAACGGCTTGATGAACTTCGCGAGCGCCGAGAGCTTCGTGTCGATATAGGTGCCGAGCGACGGGGTGAAATCGACCGCCTTCCTCACGTGGATGTGCATGATGGTGTTAGATGGTTTGGACCTCTTCCTCTAATTGTACCTTAAACCGCCGCCGGACCTCGGCCTTCGCGAGGTCGATGAGCGCCCGCACGTCGGCCGCCGACGCGTCCATGACGTTCACGATGAAATTCGGATGCTTCGGCGAGATCATCGCGCCGCCGCAGCTCACGCCGCGCAGTCCCGACTCGCCGACGAGCTTCGCCGCCGAGAGCACGGGAAGCGGATCGGTCTTCACAGTGAAATCCGAACCTTTGAATCGTACGCGCGCGTGCGCGACCGCGTTAGCGTACGCGCGGCTCCCCTTCGCGTGCACGCGCTCGAGCGGAACGTTCTTGAACGTGCTGCCGATGTTCGGGTAGTCGAGCGGATGGTTCCTCTCGCGGTACACGATCCGCTCGCTCATGCCGTCCATGATCGCCCTGCGGTCGCCCTTCGCGAGCCGCAGCGTGACGTCGAGCACGATCTCGCGGCCGTCCTTCTTTTTGAAAACGCTGTCGCGGTAGGCGAACCGGCACGCGGCGCGCGACCGCGTGACGACCTTCATCGTCCTCGTGTCGAGGCTCCGCACCGAGACGACCGAATCCTTGATCTCGCCGCCGAAGCATCCGGCGTTGCCGCGGATCGCGCCGCCCACCGTTCCCGGAAGGCCGCCCGCCCACTCGAGGCCGGCGAGCGACTTCTTCATCGCGAACCGCAGGAGGTCGGCCATCGGGACGCCGGCGCCGACGCGGACGGTCGTCCCCTTGGCGGTGAGCGTCATGAGTTCGGGCTTCACGACCAGGCCGTCGAACCCCCGGTCGCCGATCAAAAGGTTCGTCCCGCCGCCCAGCACGAAAACCTTCATCTTCTGCGCTTTCGCGGCCTTGATGGCGGCCTTAAGGTCCCGCTCGCTCCTGGCACGAAAAAAGGCCTTTGCAGGCCCGCCGATCCGGTAGTGGCTATAACGGGCCAATATGACGTTGGATTGAAACCGGGGCATATATAAAGAGGGGCAGGCAGAGAAAAGCCGCTCCGCCCAAAACGCGACCGTGCACGGGTAATGTGCTGGGCGGAGCGGCTATGGTGACCTCCAGTTCTATTTGATGTTGAACGAGTGCTCTCTAGCTGCTCCGCTTATGAGTATACCAGATGGCGGGACGGAACGGGTTCACAGCCGGCCAGTCGGGCCAGCGGCAGCCCCGGCCGCCCGGTCGGACTTGCGCAATTCGAAAAACCCTGGTATAATGGGTTACGAATGAGTGTGATGCGTTTTGATTACTAATTGAAGCGCGTCCCATGCAGTTCTATTTGGCAAAAAGACCCCGCAAGGGGCCTTTTTGTTTTCTACGACCGATCGTCCCGCCTTATCGCAACGCGTAGGTGATCGTCACGTCGTCAGTCACGTCCTGCGAACCAGGCTGGATCGTCGGCACGGACGATTCCGCCACCGCGCCGCCAAATCCCGAAGCGGCATAGTATGGTCGCGGTGGCGGCGTTCCGCCGCTCTCGACGACATTCACCGGATCGCCGAGCGTCACGCCGGCCTCGCTCGCCATCTCCATCGCCTTGGCTTTCGCCTTCGCGAACGCGTCGGCGCGCGCGGGCGCGAGCATCGCGTTCGGATCGTTGAACGTGAAGTTGACGCCGCCGATCTGGTTCACGCCGAGCGGCGCGAGGCCGCCGAGGATCGGGGCGACCTTCGTGAGGTCGTGCACCTTGATCGTCACCGTCTGCGTGAGCGTGTAGCCCGTGATGGACTGCCGCCCGGTGTTCGTGTCGTATTTGTAGTTCGGCTGCAGGTCATAGGCCGTCGTGGCCGTGTCGCTTGCGGCGATCCCCTGCGACGAGACGAACTTGAGCACCGCGTTCATCTTGTCGATGTTGTTCGCGCTGAGCGCCTGCGGATCGTTCCCCTGCGTGAGGACCGAGAACGAGATCTCCGCGAGGTCGGGCGTCGCCGTCGTCTTTCCCTCGGCGGTCACCGTGATCGTCCGCGAGGGCGGATAGGACGCCTTGAAGGATCCGATTGCGGGCAAAGCGAAGAACACCAGTCCGACGATCACGACCACCATGAGCACGTTGAGGAGGGCCCAGAAATAGAATTTTTGTCGTTCCATAGGTTTTTGAGGTAATTAGTTATTCGATACTTTCTTCAGCATCTTCCTGAACTCTGCGGCCTTTAGACTCGCACCACCCACCAGAGCTCCGTCGATCTCCCTTAATTTTACATAATCGGCGATGTTTTTGCCGTTCACCGATCCCCCATAGAGCACGTTCGGCTTCGGAACGCCATGAGCCTTTAACAATTTCTTAATCATGAGCGCCATCTCCGCGGCGTCGCTCGGCGTGTCGGAGCGTCCGGTCCCGATCGCCCAGATCGGCTCATAGGCGACGATCACGGCATTGCCGCGCAGGAGGTCCTTCGGGACGTTTTGTAAATCTTTCTTTAACTGATTTTTAATATATCGCTCGGCGGCCATCGTCCCCTTGCGCCGCACGGCGAGCGGCTCGCCCACGCAGAGGATCACCTCGACGCCGTCCCGCAGCGCGAGCCTGATCTTCTTGTTGATCATCGCGTCGGTCTCGTGCATCCATCCGCGCCGTTCGGAATGGCCAACGATCACGTGATGCACGCCGAGGGATTCGAGCATGCGGGGCCCGATCTCGCTCGTATAGGGACCGCGTTCCTCCCAGAAGACATCCTGCGCGCCGACCGAAAGGCCACGTTTCGACTTGAGGCGCTTATAGATTTTCGCGATGCCCTCGAGATAGATGAACGGCGGGCAGATCTCGACCGCGACGCCGTTTTCGCGCCTCATCGAGGCGACTTCCTTGAAGAGCTTGAGGGCATGGGCTTCGGTCTTGGGGTTTTCCTTCCAGTTCGCCGCGAGGAATTTGCGCATATGGGAATTCTACCATGGAGCTGCCGGGCAAAAGAAAAGCCGCTCATAGCGGGCTCGTCCGCTGCTCAGCCTCTTGGCTCACTCAATCAACGCATCCACGTGCGCCAAATGGGAGCAACGATGGATCCCAAGGCGAAGAGCGAAACCCCGATGACGAGGAGCAGTAGCGCCGCATAAAGCGTCTTTTTATAATACTTAAAATTTCTTAACGCTTTTATAATTGATTTCACCAATAAAAACTTTGGCTTATCTGGCTGCGGAGGTATTTCCCGCTCCGATAATCCAATGCTCGAAACCACTGCGGGAGATATTGCGTCCTCTCCTTTTTCATTGCGTGTATTTGACTCGATCCGCGTTAGAAGTTTGGCTATTTGATCTAATCGTTCGTTGGTCACCTCAAGAGATTCGACAATTTCTGTTATCTTCCAATACCAGGTAATAAATTCCCTGCAAATGAGAAAAACGATTATTGCTATCACAATAAAAACAAGCAAGGAAGACAACCCGACAGAAGACAATCCCAATATGTTTATCACGGGGTCGGGAACCTGGGGATCCATAAGATAACTATATCAAAGGCAGGGTCGGCTTCCTGATCAACCGTACTGCGCTGGACGAGCTCAGAGCTCCGTTAGCGCCAAAATAAAACATGGCTGCTCCTTTCGGAACAGCCATCGATCTGAAAACTATCTCGGGATCCCGTAGCCCACAAAAGGCAGCGGCCACGAACGGCCTCTTCGCGTCCTCTCCTCCCGTTGATCGGTTAGCTTATGACGACGAACTCGGATGGGTCATAGGAACCTTCCGTGCCATCGTCATGCAGGATGTCATAGCAAAGTCCGTGACAATCATGATGTCTCAGCACCTTCCCGGACATATCCGGCTTCTTGCTCGCCCATCCTTTCTCGGTCCATTCGTCTCGCATTGCGAGGTTCGGTTGGGTGGTTCTCACTCGCGTGCCCGGATCGATCGGCGGCCATTTTTCCCGAGTCATATTCAACTCCTCCTCTCGTTTCATTGACAACTGACTATGTTATAAATTAATGCATAATTTCTGTCAATTCACGCGGCGCTGGACGAGTTTAGAACCGATATATTGGCGATGGACGGCGGAACAAGAAAGCCGCTCTCGCTGAGAGCGGCTTGGTCCTGACTGATGGCTATCGGCTGAGGCCGGCCTGCTGAGTGACTTCGACGATGGCACCCCTGCCCGATTTTACGAAACGCACATCGCCAGGATCGTCATCGAAAAGGTTCCCGCACGACGCACACCCGGTTCCGACGGCCCTCGATGGCATTCTGAGGAACTCCTCCGAAACCGGAACCAGGATGCATCGGGCAAACCCATTCCCGGTCTCTTCGCCATCATACGTGCCAACCCACGTCCCATCCGCCTGCTTCGTGAACGCATAGCGAACAACGTCGGGTCGACCATCGTACTTCTTGTTGA
>Ga0335069_10000741_pt1 | contig 52949 bp, 44 predicted proteins | sample Lox_Sample_11_FD_206714 | JGI IMG/M metagenome (GOLD analysis project Ga0335069, IMG submission 206714) | Soil microbial communities from Loxahatchee National Wildlife Refuge, Florida, United States - Lox_Sample_1.1 | ecosystem: Environmental > Terrestrial > Soil > Wetlands | place: USA... | reverse complement strand
GCGCGGTTGTCGAAAACTGGAATTGCCGTTCGATGAGTGAGTAGAACAGGCACATGGAGGGCCTGGAGCCATGCAATATCTTTTGCTGATCTACAACTCTGAAAGCGAATTGCAGTCGATGTCGGAAGGTGAAGGCGCAAATATGCTGAAGGAGTTCGGCGAGTTCACGCAGTCCATTATCGCGAGCGGCAACTACAAGGGCGGCAACCGGCTGCACTACACGGCCAAGGCAACGACGGTGCGCGTGCGCAACGGCAAGACGACGGCTACGGACGGACCGTTTGCCGAGACCAAGGACCAGCTGGGCGGCTACTACCTGATCGAAGCGGCCGACCTGGACGAAGCGACAGCGATCGCGGCGCGGATTCCGACGGCGCGCATGGGATCGATCGAGGTGCGGCCGGTGTGGGAGATGGCGAGGCCCTGAGATGGCGGCGCACAGCATCGCAATGCCGGGCGATGGAGAAATCCGCATCGCCTGGCTGGCCCGGCGAATTCTACGATTGGTGTGGGGAGAACCGATGCCAATCGCGCCAGGCTTTCTCGACCGGATCTATCGCGAGGAGTGGGGGCGCATGGTCGCCACGCTCATCCGCAGGCTGGGCAGCTTCGAGCTGGCCGAGGAGGCGGCGCAGGAGGCGTTTGCCGCGCCGGTGGAACAGTGGCCCCGCGAGGGGGTGCCGGCGAATCCGCGGGCGTGGCTGATGGCGGCGGCGCGGAACAAGGCGATCGATGCGATGCGCCGGAAGACGCGGTGGGAGGATCCGGGAGACCCGGATGCGGCGATGGCGGCGATCGAGCAGTGGCCGGCGTACGCGGAGGAGGAAAACGTGCTGGAAGACGACCGGCTCCGCCTGATTTTCACGTGCTGCCACCCGGCGATTGCCACCGAAGCGCAGGTGGCGCTGACCCTGCGCACGCTGTGCGGGCTGACGACGGAGCAGATCGCGCGGGGCTTCCTGGTGCCCATGCCGACGATGGCGCAGCGCCTGGTGCGGGCGCAGCAGAAGATTCGCGATGCGGGGATTCCGTATCGCACGCCGCCGCGCGCGGAGCTGGCGGAGCGGCTGGCGGCGGTGCTGCTGGTGGTGTACCTCGTGTTCAACGAGGGCTACACATCGGCCGGTGACGGGCACGCGCTGAGCGATGAGGCGATCCGGCTGGGGCGGCTTTTGTGCGAGCTGATGCCGCAGGAGCCGGAAGTGCGCGGCCTGCTGGCGCTGATGCTGCTGCACGACGCCCGGCGCGATGCGCGCAGGAGCGATGCCGGCGAGCTGGTTTTGCTCGAGGAGCAGGACCGCGCGCGGTGGGACGCGGCGAAGATTCACGAGGGGCTGAAGCTGGCGGCGGCGGCGCTGCGCGCGGGGCCGGGCCCGTACTCCGTGCAGGCGGCGATTGCAGCGGTGCATGCGCAGGCGGAGCGGGCGGAAGAGACCGATTGGTCGCAGATTGCGGCGCTGTATGGAGTGCTGATGCGCATGCAGCCCTCGCCGGTAATCGAACTGAACCGCGCGGCGGCGGTGGCGATGGCGGAGGGATGCGAGGCCGGGCTGCGCCTGATCGAGGAGATCGAGCGGCGCGGCGAGTTGCGCGGGTATTACCTGCTGGCGGCGGCGCGGGCTGACATGCTGCGCCGGCTGGGGCGATGGGGGGCTGCCGCCCAGGCGTACCAGGCAGCGCTGCGGCTCGCTCCCGGCGAGGCGGAGAAGCGGTTCCTGAAGAGGCGGCTGGAGGAAGTGGAAGGCCACCTCAGGGACTGAAGCCCCATCGATCTTTTGGGAATGTTCGCCACGACTGAAGTCGTGCCCTGACACGCGTGCCTCTCCGGACGCATTTTCTATCAGCGTGCGAAGCCGCGCCGTTCCATGAAAGAGCTTCGAAACGGGCGCGCGATGCCGGCTACGAAGTCTTCTGTGCGCCGTATTCGCGGACATACTCGCGGACATACTCGCCACGGAGGAGCGACATGAGGCAGAGCGAGTGGTACTCGCCGTCGACGAGCGCGGCCTCGCGCAGAGTGCCTTCATAGACGAAACCGAGGCTTTCGTAGAGATGGCGCGCGCGGGCGTTGGACTCGAAGACGTCGAGGAAGAGCCGGTGCGCGTGGAACTCTTCAAAGACCATGCGGATGAGGTCTTCGAGAAACCTGCGCCCCGTGCCGCACCCGGGCGTGCGCACGGCGATGCGCTTGAGCTCGATGGCGTTGGAGGATTCGGCGAAGCCGCGCAGGATGGCGTAGGCGGCAATCTCAGCGGGCTCGCCCTCGCCGCAGTCATCGTCGACGACGAAGTAGCGGGCATCGTCGCCGGCGAGCGTGGCGCGATGGCGCGCTTCGCTCCAGCGGCCTACGAAGGCGCGGTATTGGGGAAGCGTCTCGATGGCGAGGATGCCGGGGATGTCGGCGGGGGTTGCGGGGCGAGGGGGCATGGGCTCTGGATTGGATTATCGACGATTGGCGTTCTTGGTATCCCACCCTTTCGCCAAAGACCGGCGAAAGGATGGGGCACCCATTGCTTGAGGAACAAACGCACGCGGCGCGGTGTCTACCTTGATAGGAATCCGATCATGCGTTGGAAGAAGTGGTTGCGGTGGGCGGGGATTGGTGTGCTTGCCGGCATCGCGGGCCTTGCGGTGTTTGTGCAGGTGCAGCAGCATATATTGCGGTGGCGGGCGGAGCGGCTGCTGGCCGATATTCGCGCGATTCAGATGGGGAAGAGCACCTGGGCGGATGCGCAGAGGCTCGTCAAGCACTGGGATCAGTGGAGCACATCCTCAGTTCCGTGTTCCGAGGCGAGCTGCACATGCTGGATCGAAGTTCAGGACACGCTTTGGACTCTGGGTTCCGCCTATGACAAGTATCGAAGCGTGTGGGGAATGCTCGCGATTCCGTACTTGCTCTTGGGCGGGCGGCAGGCGATGGCTGTCGCGTCCCTGAACGTGGTTGGGGGACACGTCACCGAGAGCACGTTCGAGTTGTTTCTAATTGTCGTTCCGAGCAAATCAAATGGGTGGAACGGCTACGGGCTTGTCGGTAGCGCATCGGAGTATGCAGAATTTGCACCGTACGACTTCGAGGACCAGCGCCTGCTACACCCTGAGTATTGGATTGGCAAGCCTGGAGGATGCGAGGGATGCATAAAACTGATGACCGGCTTCACGCGTTTCGCTGATCGTGCAAAGGTCGACGAACTGACATCTTTCAGTTTCTCATGCATCACGCGTTGGCGGCCCTGCACGACAGAAGCCGATCTCATGCCGTTGGCCTGGAAGCAACACGCAGAAGAAATGCCGAAAGTAAAGCAGAATAGGGATGCCTTTCAGCACTGCGCGGTGCCGCTGAGTTTCTTCGGATATGAGTCGAATGGCATCGCCGTCGCGGACGTTCTTGCGAGGGCCGTTGATCGTGCGCCGGACATTCCTGGCCTTGGGGTTCAGCTGCGAATTGTTCGCGTCCTCAAAGGGAGAATCGACTGGCAAATCAACAAGCCGCAGATTGCATTTGCCTACGATCGCGGCGAAGCGATCGGCGGCTGGAGTGCCGCGGACCTGGTTCCCGGCCGACGTTACATTTTGTTCGGCGGATTTGGAACGGAGCGGTCCGGACAGGGCGTTCTCGGGCTTGATGATTGTGGGGTTGTCCCTTTCACCGAGCAGAGCCTTGCGGCAGTTGAAGATGGAGTCCGTCGATCCATCGCCCTGAAAAACCCAGCGAATTGACGGCTTCAGTTTCTTCAGAGCTGGTCGAAGATCTCCCTGAACTCCCAGGCGCCGGATTTGCCGTTGACCCACTCGGCGGCGCGGACGGCGCCCAGCGCGAAGCAGCGGCGGTTGTGCGCTTCGTGCGTCAGCGTGAGCTTGTCGCAGTCGCTGGTGGCGATGACGACGTGGCTGCCCTGGGCGTCGCCGATGCGGTGCGAGGTAATTTCAACCTGCGCGTCGGGCCGCTCGGTTTCGATGATCTGGCCGAGCGTGATGGCGGTGCCGGAGGGCGCGTCGAGTTTGGCGGCGTGGTGCGTCTCCTCGATCTTGAATTCGTAGCCTTCCAGGCGGGCCAGCATGGCGGTGAGCGCGAAAAGCTTTTGCACGCCGATCGAGAAGTTGGAGCCGAAGAGCAGCGCTCCGCCGCGCCGGTGGGCGAGGGTCTTCATCTCGTTCAGCTTGTCGTACCAGCCGGTGGTGCCGACCACGATGCGCCCGCCGAGGGCGAGCACGGCGCGCATGTTTTCCACGGCGGAATCGGCGTTGGTGAAGTCGACAACCACGTCGACTCCGGCGAGGTTGGGAGCGGTGAGGGCCGCGGCCTTGCGGTTCTCGGCGAGGTCGAGCACGCGCACGCCGTGGCCGCGTTCGCGCGCCAATTCGGCGACGAGCGAGCCGGTTTTGCCTTTACCGAGGATGAGCAGAAGCATACGGTGACAGATTACAGCAGAGAACAGGGGTCAGGGATCAGGGAACAGGGAACAGGGCCGGGCAACGAGCTATCAGCCATCAGCTTTCAGCTCTCAGCCTTCAGCCGTTTGTGCCGCCTATGCAGCTGAAAGCTGTGAACTACGAAGTCTGAGCGGCTGCCAGCGGCTTGCGGGCGCCGACGTCGAAAATGGCGGGATCGGGGTTCTGGAAGAACGCGGCGTGCAGGGCGCGGACGGCTTCGTCGGCGTCGTCCTCCTCGATCATGAAGCTCATGTTGATTTCGCTTGCGCCCTGAGAGATCATGCGCACGTTGATGTGGCGGATGGCGGTGAATACCTGCGCGGCCATGCCGTTCTGGCCGCGGATGTCTTCGCCGACCATGCACACCAGCGCCTTCTTGCCCTCGTATTTCACGTCGGCCAGCTTGCTCAGGTCGGCGGCGATGGCGGGCAGCTTCTCGTTCGAGTCCACGGTGAGCGAGACGGAGACCTCCGAAGTGGAGACCATGTCGACGGGGCACTTGTGGCGGTCGAAGATGTCGAATATTTCCTTCAGGTAGCCGTGCGTCATGAGCATGCGGCTGGCGACGACATCGATGATGGAAAGCTTTTTCTTGACGGCGATGGATTTGAACGGGCTCTTGCAGTGCGGGGCGAGCGAGATGATGCGCGTGCCCTCGCACGATGGATTGCGGCTGTTCAGCACATGGACGGGGATGTTTTTCTTGACCGCGGGAAGAATGGTGGCCGGGTGCAGCACCTTGGCGCCGAAGTAAGCCAGCTCGGCTGCTTCTTCAAAGCTGATGACCTTGACGCGCAGCGCGTCGGGGCAGACGCGGGGGTCGGAGGTCATGATGCCGTCGACGTCGGTCCAGATTTCGATGTCGGATGCAGCCATCGCGCCGCCGATCAGGGCCGCGGTGAAGTCGGAGCCGCCGCGGCCGAGCGTGGTGGTGATGCCGGCCTCGTTGGCGCCGATAAAGCCGCCCATGATGGGGACTTTCTTCGCGTTGGCGAGCGGGCGGATGCGCTCCCCGGCGCGCTTTTCGATGGCCGAGTCGATGGGGATGGCGCGCTGATACTGCGAGTCGGTGACGATGATCTGGCGCGCGTCGACATGCTCGGCGGCGATGCCGCGCTCGCAGAATCCCGCGGTGATGATGCGACTGGAGAGGCGCTCGCCGTAGCTGGCGATAAGGTCGGAGATGCGCGGCGTGAGCTCGAGGATGACGGCCAGTCCGCGCAGGATCTCGTCGAGCGAGTCGAATTTCTGATCGATCTGGTTGATGAGCGCGACGGAGTCTTTGACGAGGGCGAAGGCGGTGTCGCGGTGGCGTGAGCGCAGGCGCGAGGAGATGGCGAGCGCGCCGGTGCGGTCGCCTTGCGCGGCGGCGGCGGCGGCGCGCAGCAGCTGGTCGGTCACCTTGGCCATCGCGCTGACGACGACGACGGGAAGCTTGCCTGTGGCCACGCGGCCGGCTACGATGGCCGCGGTGCGGCTGATGGCGGCGGGATCTTCCACCGACGTGCCGCCGAATTTCATCACCACAAGGCTCATGGTTCCTCAAATCCATTATGAGCGGAGGCGCGGCTCCGGCCCATTTGAGCGGACCAAGTTCACAAACAGCGATTGGGCTTCATCCGCTCTCCGCCTTCAGGCGTGGGAGGCGGCGGTGGCCGGCTCGAGCTTGCCGAGGCTCACGAGCAGTTCGGCGTTGAGGATGGCCGCGCCGGCGGCGCCTCGGATGGTGTTGTGCGAGAGCACGGTGAACTTCCAGTCGAGCAGGCCGCAGGGTCGCAGGCGGCCCACGGTGGCCGCCATGCCGCGGCCGCGGTTGCGGTCCAGCCGCGGCTGGGGGCGATCGTTCTGCGGGGCGAACTCCACCGGTTGCGCCGGCGCCATGGGCAGGTCCTGGCCGGCGAGGGGGCGGAATTCTTCCCACGCCGTGAGTATGTCTTCGCGTGTGACCGGCCGGCCCAGCTTGTTGCCCAGCTTGATGGACACGCTCTCGGTGTGGCCGTCTTCCACGGCAACACGGTTGCAGTGCGCGCTCATCCGCGCGGCCAGCGGTCGCACGGCGTGGCCGGCCGGGCCGGATTCGAGACGGCCGAGCAGCTTGAGCGTCTCGGCTTCCATCTTCTCTTCTTCGCTGGCGATGTAAGGCACGACGTTGCCCAGGATGTCCATGGAGGCGACGCCGGGGTAACCCGCTCCGCTCACGGCCTGCAGGGTGGCGACAAAGACCTGCTCGATGCCGAATCGTTCTTCAAGGGGCTTGAGTGCCAGCACAAGGCCGATGGCGGAGCAGTTGGGGTTGGTGACCATGTAGCCGCCGGAATCGCGGCGCGACGGCTGCTCTTCGATCAGGTGCAGATGGTCGGCGTTGACCTCGGGGATGACGAGCGGAACGTTGGGCGCCATGCGGAAGGCGCTGGAGTTGGAGACGACTGCACATCCGGCGTTGGCGAATCGGGGCTCGAGCTCGCGGGCGATCGTGGCGTCGAGAGCCGCAAAGACGACCCTTGGGGCGCCTTCGGGCTCGGCGGGCGAAACTGTCATGCGCTCGATGCGCGCCGGCAGCGGCGTATCCAGGCGCCACTTTACGGCTTCGCCGTAGGGTTTGCCGCTCGAGCGGTCGCTGGCGGCGAGCCACGTCACTTCAAACCAGGGGTGGTCTTCGAGGAGCTGAATAAAGCGCTGGCCGACCATACCGGTCGCGCCAAGGATGCCGATAGGAAGTCGATGGGTCATGGCCGTGAACACTTCAGTGTACAGGAAGGACGATTTCGAAGGTGGGACGGGAGGCTCGGGCGAGGGGGTGAAACTTCCGCGTTGCCGGCAAACCATCCCGGGTGACCGGGCGGGCCGGAAAGCGCGCGCCTCATCCCCTTTCGGTGCGGTTCCAGGAAGTGGTCTTCTTGAGCGCTCCGCCTCCACTTCTCCGTCACTCATCCAAACTGATCCTTCGATTGGCTCGATAGCCCCTCAGTCTCCCCACCAGCGATGCGGGTCCCGTCACTCGCAGATGCACCAGGTTGCCCTCGTACTCCCGGCTGCGCACAATCATCCCCGATTCGATTGCAGCCAGCACCGCTCCCTCGCGCTGCGGCACGCGAAACTCCGCCTCGATCACCCGGTCCGAGGTGAGCGCCTTGTCGATGGCCTCCAGGATCGTCCCCGTCCCCTCGCCCGTCAGCGCCGAGACCAGCACCTCTCCACGCCCTTCGAGCCCCTGACGCTCATGCTGTTCAAGCAGGTCGATCTTGTTCAGCACCTCGATCCGCGGCTTGTCCAGCACTTCGAGCTCGCCGAGCACCTTCTCCACCTGCGCCCGCTGCTCCGGCCCGCAGGCCGACGACGCATCGCGGACGTGCAGAAGCACCTCGGCCTGCTGAACCTCCTCGAGCGTCGCGCGAAAACTCGTCACCAGCGTGTGCGGCAGGTTGCGGATGAATCCTACCGTGTCCGACAGAAGCACCTTCCGCCGGCTGGGCAATTCGATCGCTCGCAGCTTCGGATCGAGCGTGGCGAACATCTTCGCCGATTCGAGCACCTGCGCACCGGTCAGCGCGTTGAACAGCGTGCTCTTGCCCGCGTTGGTGTAGCCCACCAGCGCCACCGTCGGCACCGGCACAGCCTCGCGCCGCTGCCGCTGCTGCCGGCGAACCCGGCGCACCGCGTCCAGTTCCTGTTTCAGGTGATCGATCCGCCGCTGGATCCGCCGCCGGTCCGTCTCGAGCTGGGTCTCGCCCGGCCCGCGGGTCCCGATTCCGCCGCCCAGCTGCGACATCGCCTTGCCGCGACCCGTCAGCCGCGGCATCAGGTATTCGAGCTGTGCCAGTTCAACCTGCAACTGGCCCTCCCGGGTCCGCGCGTGCCGCGCAAAAATGTCGAGGATGAGCTGCGTGCGGTCAAGGACCCGGCAGGGCAGCGCGGCCTCAAGGTTGCGCAGCTGCGTCGGCGACAGATCGTGGTCGAAGAGCACCAGGTCGGCTTCGGTCGAGGCCGCCACTCCGGAAATCTCTTCCACCTTGCCGGAGCCCACCAGCGTCGCCGGATCAAGCTTCGCCCGGTGCTGCATCAGCTCGGCAGCCACCTCGCCGCCGGCGCTCCATACCAGCTCGCGGAACTCGCCCAGCGACTCCTCTGCCGTCAGATCGGGCAGCGCCGTGCGTGCATCCCGGCCGCCGTCTCTGCGCACACCGCCGGCCCGCCGCGGCGCATCCGGTTTGCCGGCCTTTCGGCTTGTGAAGGAATCCGATTCCGCACACACCTCTTCACCCGGCTCCCCCGCTACAGCCGATGGGCTGCGCCGGGAGCGGGTTTCGAGGTCCACTCCGACAAGAACTGCGCGTTCCGGCCGGGCTCCATTCGCGCCCATGCGATCGGCCCTGCCGGTCGGGGTGGAACGGTACGTGCGGGCTATCGCTGCTCCGCCGCCGCCGGTGTCGCGGCCGGTACTGCGACCGGGGTCGGACCGATCCCGGTGTGAATTGCTGCCGGGCGATGCTCGCTGTGGATCACGCTCCGATTGCTCACCACCGTCGAAATCGCGTGCTTAAATATCAGCTGCTCCTGGCTGTTGTTCTCCAGAAGAACCGAATATTTATCGAAAGAACGGATCTTTCCGGTCAACTTCACGCCACTGACCAGATAAATCGTAATGGGGGTCTTGTCCTTGCGGACCGTATTCAGGAACGTGTCCTGAATATTTTGTGCCGGCTTGTTTTCCATTTGCCGATCTCCTACTTTCTCGATTATTTGGGTGCGACTGAGCACCACCTGCGGTTAAAGACAAATCCGCGGGCACCGCGCCGGCAACCCGGCCCGGGTAGGTCCCGCAATGTGACAACTCTATCCAATATCGCAACCCTTTTCAACCGCCTGCAAGGCATTCCGTCCCCGGCGGAGGGGCGACCCGGATTTTGAAACGTTCACACTTTGCCGGCTGATAACCTGTTGATGTGCCTGATCCTGCAAGCACCTCGCCCGCTCTCAACCGCACCGCCGCACCAGTCCCCATGCTCGATCTCAGGCGCCAGTATGAGCCCCTGCGCCCGGAACTCCTCGACGCCCTCAATCATGTGCTTGAGACGCAGTGCTTTATCCTCGGTGAGCCCGTCGCTGCTTTTGAACAGATAGCGGCGAAACAGCTCGGAGTGAATCACGCCATAGGCTGTTCCTCGGGTACCGATGCTCTCTGGCTCGCAATGGTTAGTGCAGGAATCGGCCCGGGCGCTTCAGTTGTCACCACACCTTTCAGCTTTTTTGCCTCCGTCAGCTCCATCCTCCGCGCCGGCGCCGCGGCGGTTCTCGCCGATATTGATCCCGTCACCTTCAATCTGTCGCCGGCAACCGCCGAATCTGTTCTGAACTCGCCGGCAGCCGCCCAGGCCAAAGCCATCCTTCCCGTCCATCTTTATGGCCAATGCGCCGACGGGTCGGCCTTTGCCGGCCTCGCCGCCCAGCGCAACCTGCTCCTCATCGAAGACGCCGCCCAGGCCTGGGGCGCCGCTCAAACGGGACCAGGCGGCGAAACCAGAAGCGCCGGCTCCCTGGGTGACGCCGCCGCCTTCAGCTTCTACCCCACCAAGAACCTCTCGGCCGCCGGTGACGCCGGCATGGTCACCACGAATCGTCCCGAGATCGCAGAGCGCGCCCGCATGCTTCGCCAGCACGGCATGCGCCGCCGTTACTACCACGACGAGCTCGGCTGGAACACCCGCCTCGACGGCTTCCAGGCCGCCATCCTCCAGGTCAAGCTCAAGTACATCGACGGCTGGAACGACGCCCGCCGCCGCATCGCAGAGCGTTACCACACGCTCTTCCACGCCGCCGGCCTCGCTGAACCCGGCCCCTATCCGGTGCACGGCATCGTCCTGCCCACTGAAGCTCAGGGCGCCCATCACGTTTGGCACCAGTACGTGATCCGCTCGCACCGCCGCGACGAGCTGCGCGCCTTCCTTTCCTCGCGCCACATCGGCTCGGAAATCTACTACCCCGTGCCTCTCCATCTGCAGGAAGCGCTCAAGTGCCTCGGCTATCGCGAAGGCGACTTTCCCGAGGCCGAGCGCGCCGCCCGCGAGGTCCTCGCCCTGCCCCTCTTCCCCGAGCTGCGCGACGACGAACAGGAAACCGTCGTCTCCGCCGTCGCCGAATTTCTCAGCTGACGCGCTCCGCGTCCGCGCCATCGTCTCCGGGCGACACAAATCTCAAAAGGAGTGCACTTTATTGCCGCGGTGATCTCGCAGAAAATCTGTTCCGCGGCTGCACTGCCGCGCACTCAGCGTGATTACGAAAGACTGCTCCTGTACCGGTTGACAGCCCTCTTCGTGCCGCCGTACTTTCATGAACAACAGGCGCACCCAAGCCCAATCTATTCACGCTCGACTTCCTCGACTCAAGGACTCTCGATGAATCAATCCATTGCTCTGTCTCTTCCTCGCAGAGGAAGTCTTGCCGCCGCATTGCTGCGTTTCCTGCTCCTGAACCTCGCCTTTCTCGCTCTGCTTCTCGCGCATCGAGCGAATTCGCAATACTCCGCCGTCGAAGTCACCAGGCTGTCGCAGTTCCCGCCCGCCGCGCAGCAGGGCTTCGGCTATGGTGCTCCCGTCGCTACAGACGGAACCTGGCTCGTCTACTCCACGAGTACCGCCGTCTGGTCGCAATCCATCAAGGGTGGCCCGCTCAAGCGGCTGTTCGCGGCCGGCGCCCTCCTGCCGGGCAGCGACGCCAAGGCGAAGCTCATCTACCAGCAGATCGAAGTCGACCAAGGCATCGTCGTCTTCCTCGCCACCGACGGCGGCGGAGGCACGGATGGCCTGTTCGGCCTGTACTCCGTTAAGGCCGACGGCTCCGAGCCCGCCAAACGCGTCGCCGACAGCACTCTCGCCGGACAAACCGCCAACTGGTACGACTTCATGCAGCCCGTCGCCACCTACGGCTTCTTCCAGGTCAACAACGGCGTGGTTGTCTTCGAGCTCGAAGGAGGCACGCTCTGGGCCGCCAATGTCGACGGCTCCAACCTCCGCTCCATCTGGCAGGTCGAGCCCTCCGGCTTCAAAGGCTGCAGCTCCGGCGGCGAGTACAGCAACGTCTTCCTCGTCACCCAGGCCTTCCAGCCCGCCACCGACGGCAAGAACTACGCCTTCGGCGCCGGGAACTTCCTTAGCTTCGACGCCGTGTATCAAGGCCCGCTCACCACCAGCAATGCGTGCGGCGACCTGATCGATTCCGGCGACTCCATCAACGACCCCGCGCTCAAGATCCTCCCCGGCCAGCCGCAGGCCGGCGCGGCCTTTGCCTTCCCGCAGGGAGAGAGCTTCCAGATCGACGGCGGCTACGTCTACTTCGCCGCCTACTCCGCCAACGGCGTCAAAGCCGGCGAAGACTACTACGGATACTTCAAGGTCCCGCTCAAAGGCGGCAAGGCCAGCGTCGTGGTCAGCAACATCAGCCACATCCCCGGCATCGTCGGATCCCATGGCGCCTACGTTCAGGCCAAACTCCTCGGCTTCGCGGTTCGCAACGGCCGCTTCATCTTTGCCGCGCAGGACACCACGCAGAACGACCCCGAAAGTTTCTACATGGTCCAGGGCGCGTCCTACACTCGTCTCTTTGCGTCAGGGACTAGCGTCAGCAACCGCTGCATCGGCGGCCTCGATTCCGGGTTCAATGGCGAGATCGAAATCAACCAGCACTCGCTCACGTCCGACGGCAAGCTCGTCTTCTACGCATACGACGCTCCGCCCACCTTCCCCAATGCCATCGGCCCGTGCAGCTACCCGATCTTCGACTACATCCACCTGCCCTATGCCTACTTCGTCCTCGACACCACGCATCGCCTCATGCCCACCGAGACCGAAATCTCCCTCAACGTCGTGCCGCCCATCCTCTACGGCGAAAAGCCTTCCCTCAAGATCAAGGTGATGCCCGCCGCCGGCGCCGCCAACCCCAAGAACCTCGTTCCCACCGGCACCGTCAGCGTCTGGTACACGAATCCCGAGTACTTCGGCCAGCTCCAGCCAAAGCCAGGCTCGGCCAAACTCAACGCCGACGGCGAAGCCACGATGGCGCTTGGCGCCCAGCAGATCGGCACCTACAGCTACGTCGTCGCCTACGGAGGCGACACCAACTTCGCCTCCAGCGGCTCGGCCAAGCTCACCTTCCCACTCCACGTCACCGCGCCCAAGTTCTCCATCCCCGGCGCGACCTACAAAACCGCGCAGTCGGTCTCCATGACGGATGCAACGCCCGGATCGACGATCCACTACACGCTCAATGGCACCATTCCGACGAAGAGTTCGCCGACCTTCCTCAACGCCATCCCGATCTCGAAGACTACAACCGTCAATGCCATCGCCATCGCCGTGGGAGACCTGCCTTCCTCCGTCACCACCGCGACTTACACGATCAAGTGACAGCCCGGGGCAAGCGAGAACACCGGGCAATCGACAGCACCGGGCCCGGGCGGGCTCGCGTGCGCGGCAGGGCGAAAAGAAGCCTTCTTTCGCGCCGCCGTCAAGTTTCGGCGCCGATCCGGGCTTCGCCGCCCAACCCACTCCCGATTGCCCGCGGGCTGACCGCGCCTGCAAAGGAAATCGTGGCGAACCAGGCGGCCGGCCGGGAATCGAGTCCCGGCCTTCGCCGCTGGCGGCCCGCACCGGCGCTTCAGTTGCCGCTTTTCAACGCGGGTCGATTCAAGATATGATCGGCCCCCATGTTCCCCTATGATCCCGCGCTGCTCGGAGCCGTTTCGAGCACTCCGCAATCCATTGCCGAGGTCGTTGCGATTCTCGAAGCCATCGAGGAAATCTGCGAGGATGGCGACGGGTTGAAGTGGTTCAACTGGCTCTATCTCCAGGTAACGCTCGCCGTCAAAGCGCGAGTTGAGACCAGCGGCTTTCTCAACCCGCCTTGGATGGCCGAGCTGGACGTCGCCTTTGCCGGCTACTATTTCGCGGCGATTCGCGCGGCTCTCGGCAGCGGCTCCGCGCCGGGATGCTGGCAGGCATTCTTCGACCGCCGCAATCAATCCGCAGTCGCCCGCATCCAGTTCGCGCTTGCCGGCATGAACGCGCACATCAATCACGATCTGCCCCAGGCCGTGCTCGGCATCTCCGATAAGTACAAGTCGGAGCCCCTGCACGGCACCCCGCAATATCGGGACTACACCGCGCTCGACACCACCCTCGGCTCGCTGGTCGACCAGGCGAAGACAACCCTCCACGCCCGCCTCCTCGGCGACAGCCTTCCCCCCGTCTCGCACCTCGATGACACGCTCGCCGCCTGGAGCCTCGCCGCCGCCCGTGAAACCGCCTGGAACAACGCCGCGGTCCTCTGGCACCTCCAGCCCCTGCCCGAAGTCTGCGCAGCGTTTCTTGCGTCCCTCAACGGCTTCACCACCCTCGCCGGCGCCACTCTGCTCGTCCCCGTCCCCTGACCCTCGCTCGTCGCCCGATTTCCATTCTCTGATCTCTGATCTCTGATCTCTGAACTCTGATCTCTGATCTCTCGCCTCAGTCCCTTCGTCTCTACGTTCCTGGTCCCTGCCTTCCTCAGTCCCTTAGAATCAAGCCAGCATGAAATGTCCCTACTGCGGCTTCGCGCAGGATCGCGTCGTCGACTCGCGCGAAAGCAAAGAGGCCGACTCCATCCGCCGCCGCCGCGAGTGCGAGCGCTGCAAGCGCCGCTTCACCACCTACGAGCGCGTCGACGAGATCCCCTACATGGTCGTCAAAAAGGACGGCCGCCGCGAGCGCTTCGACCGCCAGAAGGTCCTCAGCGGCCTGCTCCGCGCCTGCGAAAAGCGCCCCGTGTCCTCGGGCCAGCTCGAAGCCGTCGTCGACGCCACGGAATCCTTCCTCATCGACGCCCCGGAGCGCGAGCGCACCACCGCCGAGATCGGCGAGCTCATCATGGACCACCTCAAAACCCTCGACACCGTCGCCTACATCCGCTTTGCCTCCGTCTATCGCGACTTCAAAGACGTCAACGAATTCAAGGAAGAGCTTGAAGGCCTGCTGGCCAGTCACGGCAAAGCCAAAGGAAAGAAATAGGAATCGGAAGAATGGAGGCCGGAGTGAATAAGCGTCTCCAAGAACGAATTGAAGGGTTCATGAAGGGCTGGGTTATGTTCAATAACCTGGTCTTTCTCGGGATTGTGCTGGGCATCATTTTGCTTGTATCTGTCAGAATGGTTCACGTCTTTCCGAAATGAAACCTCTTCGCCGAGTTTTGAAAGGGCACGACTTCAGTCGTGCCGCACACAGCGACGAAGGAGCGCGGCTTTAGCCGCCGAGGGACGGGCATGAATTTTCAAGCGCGCTCCGCCACTCAACGGCGCTCACATCTTTACGCCTTCGCTTGCAATGCATACAATGCTGCTCAGGTGATATCATGGCCAGCCTTACCGTCCGCAACCTCTCTGAAGAAACCCATCGCGCCCTGCGCGTGCGCGCCGCCCGTCACGGCCGCTCCACCGAGGCCGAGGTCCGGGCCATCCTCGAAGAAACCGTGCGGCCGCCCCGCCGCCTGAAGATCGGTTCCGAGTTGCACCGCATTGCCGCCGAAATCGGGAGCATGGACGACCTTGAAACCTCCCTCCCGCGGAGCCGCTTCAAGGGAGAGGACTTCGCGTGATCGTCCTCGATACGAATGTCATCTCCGAGCCGCTCAAGTCCAAGCCGGCCAGGAAAGTAATGGACTGGCTGGACAACCAGAACGCCGAGACCTTGTATATTTCGGCCATCAGCCGCGCCGAACTTCGCTTCGGCGTGCTCAAGCTGCCGGATGGCAAGCGAAAGAACGCGCTGGCGGCGCAAATTGAACGCGTGCTCGATCTGTTCAAGGACCGCACGCTCGGTTTCGACGCCGATTCCGCCGACCGCCTGGCCGAAATCGCAGCACGATGCGAGAGGATCGGCAAGCGGGCTACCGCCCCGGACGCTTACATCGCGGCCTGCGCAGCCGCTCGTGGCTTCGCCGTCGCTACGCGCAACGTGCGGCACTTTGAACACACCGGCGTCCGCGTGATCGATCCTTGGAAATAAATGAAACGAGCAGCGACTGAACAAACGCGGCGCTCGAAAAACATTTCGCTCCGCACACCGCGATACGCTAGAAGCTAAGAACGGAGACCCGCAATGAGCAAACTAACCGCAGAACAAGCCCACCTCATAGTCCACAACGCAATCCTCGGCATTCTCAAGAACGAAAGCCGCACCACCAGTGCAGTTCTCGCCGCCGTCCCCAATGCCAATCTCGACTACCGCCCCGACCCATCCGCAAAATCGGCCAACGAACTCCTTCGCCACATCGCCAGCGCCGACAACTGGTTCATCAAGTCGGTCGTCGACGGAGCCTTCGTTCCCGGCAGCGTCAAGATTCCCGACGATGTGAAGAGTCCTGAGCAGATCGTCGAGTGGTACGCAAACGAGCACGCGAAGAACTTCGCCGCCGTCACCCAGATGTCCGGCGAGCAATTGGCCCAGGTCATGGATTTCCGCGGCCTGTTCCAGAACCAGGCCTTCGCGTTTCTCCAGGCCGGACTGCTCCACACCATTCATCACCGCGGCCAGTTGTCCACCTACCTGCGCCCCATGGGCGGCAAAGTACCTGCCATCTACGGCGAGAGCTACGACTCCGCGCAGGCGAAGAAAGCAGCGCTGGCTCAGTCCTGATGGGCAGCTTTCACCGCATCCCGTAATTTTCCAAATGATAGCTGACAGCTGACAGCTGAAAGCTAGAAGCTGGAAGCTAGCAGCTAGGAGCTAAGAAATGTCCGACTCCCGCACCCACAAAATTACCCTCATCCCCGGCGACGGCATCGGCCCCGAGGTCACCCAGGCCGTCGTGCGCATCCTCGAGTCGACCGGCGTCAAATTCGAGTGGGAGCGCTTCGCCCGTGAATTCTCTCTCAATTGCTGTCGCACTTGGGGGAAGAAGCAAGGAGAAGCCGTCAGCTTTCAGCTCTTTGCTTCTGGCCTGCGAGAATCGTCGAGAAAAATGCCGCTAAAACACTCCATCGTCGTTCTGAGAAAGGCGACTGCGAAATGAGCAACTCGGATGTGGCGGTCAGCGCTCGCCAAGTCCAAGAAACAATAATTGTGGCGCCAGCCGACGTGTCTCCGGGTGCACTTTGGCGCAAAATCCTTGTTCTCTGCGGTCAGACAGAAAACTCCGCGCTCTCGACTATTGACTTAGAAGAATGCGCGCAGCTGGTTGGTGCTCAAGTGCAGAAGATCGTGGCAATGCAGCCTCTTCCCGCGGATCTGAACTTCATTTACTTCGGCTTGTATGAGAGCGTGAAGCGCTTAGATTCTGACGACATCCCGCGCGTCGGGTTCTATTTTGCCGGTGGAACCGGAGCTGACTGCAATGGTGCGATTGAAAATGGCAGTTTGTCCTATTTCCCCGCGAAGCGACGAATTCACGCAGAAGTGCTGGATCGGATTCGCGAGCAAGGACTTCGGAAACAAGACCAACGAGAACACTTTGAATGGCTGCTTCTTTGGGCAGCAGCAGCGGTACTGGCCAAGTCCGTTGTCAATCGCCTGCAGTTGAACGTGCCGGCATTTGTAGGCTTCGACTCGGGCGATTACTTCCAAATCAATGAGTAATTGCTGCTTGCGAGCCATATACAAAGAACTGACAGCTGACAGCTGAAAGCTAGAAGCTGGAAGCTAGCAGCTAGGAGCTAAGAAATGTCCGACTCCCGCACCCACAAGATCACCCTCATCCCCGGCGACGGCATCGGCCCCGAGGTCACCCAGGCTGTCGTGCGCATCCTCGAGTCCACCGGCGTCAAGTTCGAGTGGGAGCGCTTCGCCGCCGGCGCCGAGGCCTTCGAGATCTTCGGCGAATACATCCCTTCGGCTCTCTACGACTCCATCGAGCGCAACAAGGTCGCGCTCAAGGGCCCGGTCACCACGCCCGTCGGCGGCGGCTTCAAGAGCATCAATGTCACGTTGCGCAAAAAGTTCGATCTCTTCGCCAACTTCCGCCCCGTCAAGAATCTCCCCGGCCTCGAAACCAAGTGGCCCGGCGTCGACCTCATCATCGTCCGCGAAAACACCGAAGGCGAATACGTCGGCCTGGAGCACGAGGTCGTCCCCGGCGTCGTCGAATCCATCAAGGTGATCACCGAAAAAGGCTCCACGCGCATCGCCAAATTCGCCTTCGAATACGCGCGCAAGCACGGCCGCAAGAAGATCCACTCCATCCACAAGGCCAATATCATGAAGATGTCCGACGGCCTCTTCCTGCGCTGCGCCCGCAAGGTCGCCGAAGGCTACCCCGACGTCCTCTACGGCGAGCACATCATTGACAACACCTGCATGCAGCTCGTCATGAACCCCTGGCAATACGACACGCTGCTGCTTGAAAACCTCTACGGCGACATCGTCAGCGATCTCTGCGCCGGCCTCGTCGGCGGCCTCGGCCTCGTCCCCGGCGCCAACCTCGGAGCCGATTGCGCCATCTTCGAAGCCGTGCACGGCTCCGCGCCCGACATCGCCGGCCAGGACCTCGCCAACCCCACGGCGCTGCTCCAGTCCGCCGTGCTCATGCTGCATCATCTCGACGAGCCCGCCGCCGCCGAGCGCGTGCAAAAGGCCGTCGAAACGGTTTACGCCGAGCGCAAATCCCTCACCCGCGACGTCGGCGGCCACGCCGGCACCAGCCAGTTCGCCGACGCCGTCCTCGCCGCCATGGGCTGATTCCCCTCGGCATTTCGCCGCCGGCCCCGGATCGATCCCCGGCGTGCGCTGCGCAGTGTGCGGTCAGCGGCTCTGCGCCTGGCCTTGGATCGCCCTGTTGAGCCCCTGCTGCGCCGCGCCGTTGTTCGGATCGCAAGCGAGAATCTCACGAAAGCGTCGAATGGCGTTGCTGTAGTCGCCGCGGCCTCGGGCATGTTCGGCCAGCACGACGTAGCGCGATAGCTCGCCCTGCAGAATGCACACAGCCGCGGACGCCGGCGTTGTCGGCGGTTTCTTCTCCGGTTCGGGTTTGCGCGCAGCCTGCTTGTTCGCTTGGTCTTTCTGTGCCGGCGCATTCGCCGGGCCGCCGGCGGGATTCTCCGCCACGCTTGCCGGCGAAGACTGAGGCGTGGCCGATGGCGTCGCTGGCTTCTCCGGCAGAGTTGCGGTCCTCTCGGCTTGTGTTTGCACGGCAACTGGCGCCGGTGTTGACGTCGATTCGTGGGTCAATCGCACCCCAACAAATGTAGCTAACCCGATCACCGCGACAGCGAGCCCGGCAAAGACGGCGAAACGCGGCGAGCGCAGCGCCGCGCGCCAATCGCGCACACTCTCTGGCGGAGACTCGCGCTCCGGTTCGCTCGCCAGCGGTTTGGCGGGCTTCGCCGCCGGCGCCGCAGGCGCGGTGACAACGTTCTTTTCGGGAGCCGTGGACGGAGCGGGCGCAACGGCCGCCAGCGTCAGTTGCGGTTCCGACTGGAGTCTGTCGAGCCTTTCCTGCGTCGTCCAGAGATACTCGTAGACTCCGAACCGCGCCGGAAACGACTTGAGCGGCAGGCCTTTGATGGCGGCGCATCGCTGCCAGAAATCGTGCGTCAGCAGCACCTGCGCAGGTTTCGCTATCTTGAGCAGCGTGATCAAGTCGTGCGACGGTCCGCTGGCGCCGCGTTTCACAGCCGCCGCCTGTGCCACTTCGCCTTCCGGCGCCGCTCTGTTGTCGATCGCGGAACGGGCGGATGCGGAGCGCGGGCTCGCGGCGTCGATCGCAATCGAGACCGCCACGGGGCCGGATTCTCGCTGGCCGCGAAAGCCCTGGAGCCCCAACTGGATTTGCCGCGCGACGGCCATTGCGTCGGCAGGTTGCTTGAACCCGGAGATCGACAACTGGTTGCGCGTTGTTTGAACGACGCCATTGCCGGCGGCTGCAACGTCTTCAATGAAGCTGAGCAGCCCCGGCGGTTCGGCAGAGGTTGCACCGGCCGCTTGCGATGGGCTGGTCCATACGCGCAGAACCATCTCCACATCCACCGGTGCCGCCGCTGCTGAAAGCGTCTGAAGACTCTCAGCGGCGAACCCTGGCGGTGCGCTCTGGGATGGTGTTTCCATGCGGGTTTCAGCCCCGGTTGTGAGAGGGAATCTTATTGCGTGCGGTGCGTGGAAATTGATACAGTGGAGCAAATTATATCACAGGGTTTTTGCGAGTTCCCCAGTCGCTCAAGGTGTGCGGTTCGTTCATTCCGAGGATGCAATGACGTTGTCTTTTCCTGTTGTATTTTCCGGTCGCCTTCGTCGCAATCTGGTGGTTCTCCTCTTTGCAGTTTCCCTCGTTTCGATTCCATCGCATGGCAAGACCGTCGGGCTGACGGTCATTGAAGTGTACCCCGCCGCGGCGGGACAGGCTTATGCGCAGCTTTCCGACTTCGTCTTCGACGGCAAGAACGAAGTGTATCTGTGCGGAGCCGCGTCTGCCTTCGACAAATCCGCTTATCACAAGCTGGCGAAGATCGTGCTGGCCGTGGGCATGTCGCTCGAGCGCGACGCCAAGGGCACGCTGATGCTGGCCAACGGCAATGAGGTTCCGGCCTGCGTCGTGCCCGGCAATCTCAAACTCGAGGGTTCCGGTCCATTTAGCGCTTCCGATCTTGCCGACAGGGCGCAGATGGAAGGCCGCATTGTCTCAGCGTCCGATCCGGCGCAGACGCAGGTTGCTCCGCTCAAGCCCGGCGTCAAGCTCGTGTTTGTCGCTGCGCCCGATCAGGAATATGCCGAGTACCTGCGCGCCGATCGCACTGCCGCCGTGCAGTCGTGGAAGGACTACCTGGCGAAGTACGGGAACGGAGCGCACGCGGGCCTGGCGCGCCATTCGCTGGCGGCTCTCCTTCTTCCAGTGGGCGTGGCCGGCTTCGACGGCTACAGTGCGTCGAAAGGCTCCGCCAACCCCGATTACGGCAAGCTCATGGCCGCGCGTGAGATGGCCGACCAGGTGCGTGCCTTGGTTCCCGATGACGCGGCTGCCGCCGGTCTGGACAAGAAGATTCACGATGAGGTGCTCGCCCTGTGCGCTCAGGCGAAAGAAAAACTGGGCCTGTACCTCGAAGCTCTCAGCGGGCAGACAGCCGGATACGTCAACCTGGTTGCGGCCGAAAAGCTGGCCGATGGCGCCTTCCGCGTTGAGCCTGCGACGCGCGAGGCCTCCGACGCCGAAACACAATGCAAAATGGCTCGCGACTCGTTCGACAACATTCTGCGCGATGCCGAAGGCCAACTGGCGGCCCAGCGCCTTGACGAGGCAACGCAGAAGATCGCCGCGCTGAAATCGTTTGCCGGAGAAAATCCCGCGATTGCTGCGGATATGAAGGCGATCTCCGATGCCTACATCGCGCACGCCAAGAAACTCGAGGACGCAACGGACTGGACTGGCGCCGTGCAAGACCTGGAGAAGTCGGCGTCCATCCTTCCCAGCCCCGACACCGCTGCGCTGCTTGCGGAAGCACGCCGCCAGTCCGTGATCGCCGCCAACAAGGCCGCGGCCGACGACGCCGTGCAGAAGAGCCAGGCTGCAGAGGGCGCCAACAACATCATCGGCGCGTATGAAATGCTCGATGACCTGCCGCCCGATCAGCGTGCTCTGGTCGCGGAACGGATCGAAGCCCTCAAAGACCGCTATATCCAGGCAGCGGAGCAGGCCGCCAAAGGCGAGCAGAAAGCTCATGAGCCAGTCAACGGCATGAGCGACGAGCAAGGCATCCAAAGAGCTTATGGCTATCTGCAGCGGTGCTATACGCTCACCAACGATCCGGCCCTGCAGGACCGCATCGCGATTCTCGGCGAAGACCTGAGCAACTACTACCTGCAGCAGGGCAAGCGATACGCCGAAAAGCCCGATGGCACCGGCGTCAACATCGGGTGGACCTATCTCTCCGAGGCGCTGCAATTCAAGTCGGCCCCGAACCTGGGAGCGGTTCACGATGAGATGACCACGGTGCGCCCCGCTCACCTGCTCAAGTCGCGGCTCTCCATCCGGGTCGAGTTTCGCGAGGGCACGTCGCGCCGTGAGGCCGTGGAGTTTGCGCCGCAGCTTACCGATGCAATGGCCACGGGGCTGGAGTCGGCAGGCTCGGGCGTGAAGGTCCTGCGGCCCCAGGACACGACGTCCGTGCAGCCGAACTTCCAGCTTGTCGGCGAGGTCATCCGGCACGAACTGGGCAAGTCGCAGGAAACGATCGCCAAGAAATCGCGCTATCGCTTCGGCCAGGAACAGACACCGAACCCGGCATGGAATGCGGCGGATCAGGAATATGAGAAGGCGAACCTCGAGCTGCAATCCGCGCGCAGCAAGCTGGAAGGCGCCCAGGCCCGCGGCAAGAAGAAAGAGATCAGCGATGCGCAGAAGATCGTCGACGATGACCAGAAGCGCGTCGAAGACCTGCACCTCAAGCTCAATTCGATCGCTCAGACGATCGCGCACGATTCGGAGCGCGAGTACACCTACACGCAGATCGACTATCACCTCAAGGCCGTCGTCGAGCTTCAGTTCCGGATTGTCGACAGCGCCGGGAACGAGGTGGTGCCGAGGATCACGGTGCATCGCGAGAATCCCGCCGGCTATTCCGTCAAGGAAAATGTAAAGCCCGAAGACACGGCAGGCGTGCGCAACGAGGGCACCATTCCCAATGAGAACGACCTTCTCGAAGATGCCGAATACAAAGCCCGCGACGAATTGATCGAGAAGGCGAGGGCGAAGGTCGCTGAATTGCCCGGCATCCTGCTCGCACAAGCCGATCGAAGAGCCGCGGAGGGAGACAACGACGCCGCAGCCGAGCTCTACATTCTCTATCTGAACTCCACGAAGGTGGCGGACACTCCCGAGCGGACGAGGGTGCGGAAGTTCCTGGCCGATCAATATAACTTCAAAGATATAGGGAAGATTGCATATTCTGAATAGCATCGATCCAAGCGGTCGCGTTTCGCGCAGTCAGGAGCGACGTGAACGGGCAGGGTGAGCGGCCGGTCCCGGAGCGGATTGGAAAGTACGAAATTATCGGCGTACTCGGCCAGGGCGGCATGGGAGTGGTCTACCGCGGGCGCGACTCCCGCATTGGCCGCGATGTTGCCATCAAGACGCTCACCGAAGGTTTCTCCGGCGACGCGGAGATGCTCAAGCGCTTCTACCAGGAGGCCGGCCACACCGGCAATCTGCGCCATCCCAACATCGTGACCGTGTATGACTTCGGCGACGAAGCCGGCCTGCCGTACATCGTCATGGAGTACCTCGACGGCGAGCCGCTGGACAGGCTGATCCAGAATCGCGAAGCGGTGCATCTGCGCATGAAGCTCGACATCGTGGCCCAGGTCTGCTCCGCGCTCGCGTATGCGCATCGCCAGGGCATGATTCATCGCGACGTGAAACCCGCCAACGTGTTCGTGCAGCGCGACGGGCTGGTCAAACTGCTGGACTTCGGCATTGCCCGTGCCGAAGGCCACCGCCCGATGGAACAGACCATGACGCGCACCGGCACGCTCGTCGGCACGCCGGCCTACATCTCGCCGGAGCGCCTGCGCGGTGAATTGTTCGATGGCCGGTCGGATATCTTTTCGGCGGGCGTCATGCTCTTTCAGCTCCTCACCGGTTCGTTGCCGTTTGACGCCGAATATCCGGCCATTCTGCATCAGATCCTCAATGACGATCCGCCGCCCTTGAGCAGCTATCTTGAGTCCTACCCGCCACAGCTTGACCAGATCGTTGCGCGCGCCTTGGCCAAGGATCCGATGGATCGCTATCCCATCGCGGACGAAATGGTGGCCGACCTGAATGCGGTTGGCGCGCAGCTCAAGGCGCAGCACATCGCCGAGTTGCTCGCCGCCTCGCGGGTCGCGGTGGAAGCTCAGGAATATGTGAGGGCGCAACAGTTCCTCACGCAGATACTGCGCATCGACAGCCAGCACGGAGAAGCCAAAGAACTGATTGCCGGCATTGACCGGCATCTCAGTCTCGTGAAGGTCAGGCAGCGCGTCGGCCAATTGCGGAGAATTGCGGAAGAAGCGATCGAAGCGCGCAATTGGGATCAGGCACGATCCGCGTGCGTCGAAGCCTTGCAACTCGATGCCGCCGACGCGGGAATCACGTCGCTGCTCGACCGGGCGAATACCGGAAAGCAAAAGAAGGAGCACATCCAGAAGCTGCTGCGGGACGCCGAATCGGCGCGGCAAGCCAGCAATTACGAGGCGGCTCGGGTATTCGCCGGCAAGGCGCTGGAATTCGATCCCGCTGATTCGCGCATCCTAGCTGTCTGCAAGGCGCTGGAGAGAGAGTCGGAGGAGGCGCGCAAGCGGGCGCAGCTTCGCCGGCTGCTTCTGGCGGTTCAGGATGACCTCTCCGCATCGCGGCTGGGAGACGCATCTCGCGCGCTCACTGAAGCGGGAAGCCTTTCATCCTCGGATCCGGAGCTGCTGCGCCTGCGAGACGAACTCGGCGCGGCAACCCGGCAACAGGAACGCAAGCGGCTGGTTGAAGCTTTGCAGGAAAAGGCGGCGCTTGCCATCACGTTCGAGCAGCTGCGCGATGTTGCATCCGAAGTGAGGGCGGCGCTGGAGCAGTTGCCCGCTGAGCCTACACTGCTGCGGCTGAAGATGGAGATCGATCCTCGCCTCCGTGAATACGAAAACCGGCGGCTGATTGCGGAGGTAACCGCAGCTTGCGCGCAGCTTTCGCCGGCTGCAGCGATTCAGCGCATCCGCGAGGCGCTGGCAAAGCTGCCCGGCAATGCCGATCTGCTCCAGCTGGAATCCGCAATTTCGCAGCGGCTCGCACGCGAGGGGCGCGAGCGTCTGCTTGCCGAATACCTGGCCAAGGCCAGGGCACTTCTTGAAGAGCATCTCTATATCGAAACGGTGAGGCTGCTCGAACATGGAGAACGCGAAGGACTCTCTTCACCCGAACTCACCGAGTTGATGAATCTGGCAAAAACCTCCGCCGCGGAGCGCATTTCGCAGGATCTCATCGAGCGCACCTTCGTCGAGGCCAAGAGGCTGTTCGACGAGCAGAACTACGAAGAGGTCCTTCGTCTCGTTCCGCCGGTGCTGGAGCGCATCGACGAGCCGTCTCTGCGCCGGCTGCTCGAAGAGGCCACAAGCCGGCAGCGGGCGCTCGACTCCAGGGTGGAACAGGTCGCGGCGGAAGCGCAGCGGTTGTGCGGGATGGAACTCTTCGACGCTGCGGTCGGCCTGATTCGCAGCGAGCCGCCCGGAGTTCAACAGTCCGCGCGCGTGCAAAGCGCACTGGCATTGAGCGCGGCGTACTTGGAGAGCGAATCCACGAAGCTCGAGGCGATCGGCAGCGTCTACGCCGCGCTCGAACGGCCTGAGAGCGCCGCCATGTTGCAAAAGATCGCGCAGGCGGATCCCGCGTCGAAATTGCCGCGCCATACGGCAGAGATTGAGCAGCGGCTGGGCGCACGCATTCGGACGATTGCCGGCCGGCACCTGGCGAAAAGCATCGAGGCGGCCCGCCAGGCGCTCGCTGCGGAGGATACGTCTCTCGCAGAAAATGCGCTCCAGAGTGGCGCGGTGTGGCAGTCAAGCGCAGACGAAGCTGCGCAGAACGAGTGGAAGGCAATCCAGGCCGAAGTGGCCGGCGCAAAGAAGATCCTTCGCTTCAAGAGGGCCGGCCGGCGTTGATTCGCGCCGCCGCTGTGCGAGCCCGCTCGTTCGGCCTATCTCCATCGAAAGATCCGCAGAGAAACTGCAAACGGCACGACAAGCCATGCGATCAGGATCGCGACCGGAGAAGCCAGCCGTGCCAGACCTTCGCCTTGCAGCATGTTGGCGCGCAGGGCATCAATGGCGGCGGTGAGCGGTAGCGCGCGAACGATGGGCTGAATGACCGCGGGGAAGCGGCTCGCAGAAAAGAAAACGCCGGACAGGATCCACATCGGCAGCATCACCAGATTCATCAACCCCGATGCGGCCTCCATGGTCTTGGCCCGCGACGCCACGAGGAGTCCGAGCGCGGAGAACGCAAGCGAAGTCAGGACGCAAAGAAATCCCAGTTGCCAAAGCGAGCCGCGAAACGGCACGCCGAAGACAAGCCTGGCAAAGCCGAGAAACGCAGCGACTTCAAGCACAAGAACGGCGAGCCGCGAAAGCAGGAACGAAACGAGATACTGCCAGCGCGGCATGGGCGAGGCCACCATCCGTTTCAGCAGCTTCTTCTGCCGCGCCTCCACGATGGAAAAACCCAGGCCCCACATCGCCGAGCCCATCAGGTTCATGCCCAGCAATCCCGGCACGACGAAGTCGATATAGCGGGCGCCCGCCTCGTGGACGAGCCGGTTGTCTGCGCGGACGGCGTCCCGGCGGCCGGCTGCGGTCTGAATCGCGCGATCGGCGGCCAGCCGCGCGATCCGTGCATCGGGATTCGTGTCGTCGAATTGGTAGATCACGCCCTCCGGCCTCTGAATTGCGAGCAGCAGGATGTTGCCCGTAGCGAGAGCGTGTGCGCCGTCTGTTTCGCTCATCGTCGCAGCGGAAAGGCCCTTGTCGGCGGCAAGCGCACTGGTGAGTTGCGGCGTCGTTGCCCCCACCTGCAGCACGTCCGGCGGCCGGTTGCGGAATGCGATGCCCAGGCCGATCGCCAGCAGAATCGGAAAGACAAAGATCCAGAAGACCGCTTCCGGCTCGCGCAGGAACAGAACCATCCGCACGAGGGTGAGTTGGGCCAGCGAGCTTTCACTCAGCTTACTCATCGCGCAAGTTCCTCCCGGTCAGGCGGACGAAGACGTCTTCGAGCGACGCCGAGTGAGTGCGCAGCTCGCTCAGGTGGAATCCCTGCTCGGCCAATGCGGCAAAGATACGCGGCACGGCCGTGTGCAACTCGCTGACCGAGAGCTGGTGAAGTCCCGCATCGACGCGATGCGACTGGACGCCGGGAATCTCCTTGAGCGGTGCCGTCTCCACCGCGCGGTCAGCCGTCGCATGCCCGCCCACCGCGAACTCCACAATGTGCTCGCCGCCGATCGATGCGATCAACTGCTTCGGCGTCCCCAGCGCAATGATCTTGCCGTGATCCATGATGGCCACCCGGTCGCAAAGGCGTTCGGCTTCTTCCATGTAATGCGTGGTGAGAATGATCGTGCGGCCCGCCTGCTTCAAGTCGTCGACCAGGTCCCACAGGTGGCGCCGCGCCTGCGGATCGAGGCCGGTGGTTGGTTCGTCGAGAAACAGCAACTCCGGATCGCCGACCAGCGCGCAGGCCATCGCCAGGCGCTGCTTCTGGCCTCCGGAAAGCCCGCCGACCCGCGAACTTCGCTTCTCCTCGAGCTGCGCAATGCGGATCGCCTTCTCGACCGCGATCCAGCGCCGGTAGAAGCTGCGGAAGAGCCGCAGCGTCTCCTCGACCTTCAACTTCTCGGGGAATTGCGTTTCCTGCAGTTGGATGCCGATTCGCTGCCGCAGCTGGTTGGCGCCGGCCTGCCAATTCAACCCCAGCAACTCGACGGTGCCGGCATCCGGAGTTGTCAGGCCTTCGCAGATCTCGATGGTGGTCGTCTTGCCCGCGCCATTCGGACCCAGCAGCCCGAAGCATTCGCCGCGCGCTACCTCGAGATCGATGCCGTCGACCGCAACTACATCGGCGTACGCCTTGCGCAGCCCGCGCAGCAGCAGGGAAGCGCCGCCCGCCGAAGACTCCGGCGCCGCGGTGCAAGCCCCTCCGGAGTTGGCCGGCGTGCTCATTCTTGCCAAGACTATGACGGGCACGTCACCGCGATCAATCTGGAAATCGGATGCCCGCGAAGAATTCACAAAACGCCGCTTCGCAAACCGGGACTCTCGCTGGACCGGTGAATCGATCGGCTTTGGCGATTCTGTGAGGCGGTTTATCATGGGCCGCATGCCGAATCGTCTGATCGTCCCGCAAGCACTGCTGCTCGTGCTCGTCCTTGAATTCGGGCCGGTGCCTTCTTTCGCTCAGCTCGACGCATATCGGTCCCGCTTCGAATCCGCGCTCAAGCAACATGGGGTTGTCGGTGGCGCGACGGCGGTGATTCACGGGGGCAAGCCCGCCGCGGAGTTCTTCTTCGGTGAAGCCATCCAGCAGCGGCATCGCCCCGTCGATGCAGAGACCGCTTACAACTGGGCCTCGATCACCAAGACTCTCACCGCCATCGCCATCCTGCAGCTGCGCGACCGCGGCCGCCTGTCACTCGACGATCCTGCCGTGCGTTACGTGCCGGAACTGCGCGAGGTCCACGACGTGTTCGGTCCCGTCGATGCCATCACCATTCGCCATCTCCTCACGCACAGCGCCGGCTTTCGCAATCCGACCTGGCCGTGGGACTGCGATGCGGGCTCCGACTGCGACTGGCAGCCCTTTGAGCCGGCGAAGTGGTCGCAGGTTGCAGCCATGCTGCCGTACACGCGCGTGGCCTTTACGCCGGGCAGCCGATGGAGCTACTCGAATCTCGGCTACGTTTTCCTCGGGCAGATCGTCGAGCGTTTGAGCGGCGACGATTTCGAGGTCTACATCGACAAGAACATCCTCAAACCACTCGGCATGACTTCCAGTTATTTTGATCGCGCGCCCTATTTTCTTGAGGAACATGTCGCGGCAAGTTATCTGCGCTCCGGCTCCAGGCTCAGCGAACAGCCGTTCAACTTCGATACCGGTATCACCACGTCCAACAGTGGCCTGAAGGCGCCCATTACCGACATGGAAAGGTACGCGCGTTTTCTGATGGGCGATCCCGGCAATTCACTCTATGAAATTGTCCTCAAGCGAAGCTCCCTTGAAGAGGCATGGACGGGTGTTCTGCCTGCCACTGAGCCCGGTCAGGCGCCGACCTCCTACACGTCCGGCCCGCATGGCGCGCAGCCGAAGATGGGGCTGGGATTCTTCATCCTGGAGGTGAATGGCCATCGTTATATTTATCACGACGGCGACCAGGGCGGATTCTCATCCGAACTGCTGATCGATCCGTCCGGCGGAAGCGCCGGCATTCTCGCCGTCAACACGACTGACACCGGCGGGCAGGCTCCATCGGACACGTCGCACCCGCAGTCGAACACGGAGCCGGATCGCACCACCGATCTTCGCCAGACACTGCGCGGAGAGCTGATCCAATCGGTCTTTCCCAGCTTCGCGAATCGATAAGATCGGCACGCATGCGCACGGCGCGGCCCAAACCGCGGAGCTTAATGGTCCTCCGCGATATCCACTCTTCTCCCAATGTCCATGGACGGAGAGATCGGGTTGCGCTCGTCGATGTACTCTTCAATCACCTTGGTCAGCAAACCCTTCGCATCGAGAATGAACTCAACCGCGTCGCGGGCCGCGCCGTATCCGCCGGCGTTCGGCGTCACGAAGTGGGCTTCGGCTTTTACTTTGTCCCGAGCATTCGCCACAGCCACGGCAAAACCGCACTCCCGCATGACCGGCAGGTCGATCACGTCGTCGCCCACATAGGCAATCTCATCGATCGTGACGCCTTCTTTCGCCATGATCTCGCGCACCGCCTGCATTTTGAATGCCTGGCCCATATAAACGAATTCGAGCTTCAGGTCGCGCGCGCGCGTGGCCACGGTCTCGCTGATGCGTTTTGTGATCACTCCGCACTTCATCCCGCCCAGGCGCGCCAGAGAGATGGCCGTGCCGTCATGCGCGCTGTATCCCTTGGCCTCCATCATCGTCGCGGAGTGAACACCGAAGCCGATCTGTCCGTCATGTTTGGCCAGGTGGGTCTGGGTCTCCGCGCCGGACGCTGCCGGGTGCGGCGCCGGAACAAGCCAGATCGTGCCGTCGGTCAATACGCCGTCGACGTCGAAGAGAATGATCTTGATCCGGCGGGCGCGGTCCTGCGCTGTCCGTGTCATGGTTCGATTCTACCTTCCAGCCTCCGCGCGCCGGGGCCGCTCAACGATCGGGAAGTGCCGCGCGCCGGGCAGCAGACCGTGGGGCTTCTGGCGCCTCGGCCCCGCGATCTTTACCCTCGCGGATTCGTCACATTCAACGGAGTATTCACCACTCGGCTCTGTCGGGACCGGCAGAGCGTCTGATAGATTGCGGTCACGCGGCTCGAGCGCTCCGCGGATTGCCGTCTCCGGCCGCCGGAGAAGTGTCGGTGGGCGCCGTAACAGCCGCGAGAGGAGAACAAAATGCACAGTCCGCTTCGCGTCCCCGGCCGCATCCTGGCCTGGTGTCTGCTCGCAGCTTCATCCACACTCACTTATTCGCAGGCGGCTCCCGCCAAGCCGGCAGTCGGTTCGACGGTCCCGCCGGCACAGGTGTACGGGAAGTTGCTCTCCATGCTGGAGAAGGAATTCGTCGGCGCGGCGGAGGCCATGCCGGAAGACAAATACGGGTTCGCCCCCGCGGCATCTCTCGGCGAATTCAAGGATGTTCGCAGCTTCGGCGAACAGGTCAAGCACGTCGCCGATGCGAACTACTACTTCTTCGGCGGTCCCGGCCTGAGTGAGGCGGATTTGAAGGCCAAGAGCGAGGCCATCAAGAAACTGACCACAAAAGCGGAGATTCTACAGGCGCTCAAGGACTCATATACTCAAGCGCACAAATTCGTGGACGGAATCACTCCCCAGAACGCGTTTGTGACCATGCCCAATGGCGGGACGCGCGCCGGTATGGCGGCATTCGGCATCGCGCATTTCATGGACCACTACGGCCAGATGGTGGAGTACATGCGCCTGAATGGCATCGTTCCGCCGGCGAGCCGAGGCGGCATGTGAACGAGATTCATTGAAGGACAGCTCCCGCCGGGACAGGTTTTCTCTCCGGCTGCACAGCCGGCAAGAACCTGCCCCGGAAGCGGAACGGCAAACCTCAGGGGATCGAGATGGTGGAGGGCGTCGACGGCACGCTCGTCAAGTTACTCGTGTCCACTGTCTCGACGTAATAGTTGTACGTTGTTCCCGAGATCACAGTCGTGTCCACATACGCAGTCTGTGTGTCTGCGACCGAATTGAGCTGTGAATAGCCGCCGGTTCCCGTGGCGCGGAACACGTAATAGCCCGCAATCGGATCGGAAGATCCGGTCGGCGCGTTCCAACTCAATTCGACTTGATACGTTCCCGTGATACCGCTGCCGCTGAGGGTCACAATCGCCGGCGAGCCTGTGGACGAATTGCTCGAGATCGTCAGCTGCCCGCTGGCACCTCCCACCGTTGTGGGAAGGAACTGGATGTCGAGCATCACGGCCTGAGTCGGATTCAACGTGAGTGGGAAGGTTGCCCCGGGCATCGTGAAGCTGGATGCGCCCGTGAGCACCGCGCTGCTGATCGTGACCGCGCCGGTTCCGGTCGAGGTCAAAGTCAGAGACTGGGTCGCGGGCGAACTGAGAATCACATTTCCGAACCCGATCGATGTCGAACTCAGAGTGAGTGTTGGAACGGGAGCGTTCAGTTGCAGCGTAAACGTCTTCGACACATTGTCGCTGCTCGCAGTTAGGATGACCGGCTGAGAAGTCGTTACCGCGGACACATTGGCCGAAAAGCCCACACTGGATGAATTGGCCGGAACGGTCACGAGATAAGGAACCGTGACGGCAGAATTGTTGCTGCTTAACAGCACGTCGACACCGGCGCTTCCCGCCGCCGTGTTCAGCGTCACCGTACAGGAATCGGTGCCTGCTCCCGTCATGCTCGATTTTGTGCAGGAAAGGGACGTTGGAGTCGGTTCTCCGGACGCTCCGGACGCGGTGTAAGTGTAGGAGACGGGCTTCCAGGCGCCGTTGATCTGCGAGAACAGGGTAACGTAGAGCGCAACACCTGTCGTGGGCAGGCCGCCTACCGCGGCGGAAGTCGAGGCGAGCGTGCCGGAGTTGAAGACGTTCGACGCGCCCGATGTTGTGCCAACGTAGAGAGTGTATGCGGTCGGCCCCGTGCCGGCGCTCCAGGAGAATGTGACAGTCGGCCCCGGCAGGATGCTCCCCGGACCGGGACTCGTCATCATGGCCAGAACTATCGTCCCAGCCTCGGTGTAGACGTACGATGCGGGCACCCACAAGCCATTGATCTTGGAATACAACGTGGCGTAGAGGTTTACACCATTGGTTGGCAATCCGCTTGCCGTGACTGACGTGGCCGTAAAGCTGCCTGAGTTGTAAATGTTCGACAAGCCTGGCGCAGTGCCCAGGTACAGGTCATAGGCTGTCGGACCGGAGCCGGCCGACCAGGTAAATGTGACCGACGAGCCCGGCAACACCGATCCCGCTGCGGGGCTCGTGATCGCCGCTGGAGTCGGTGCGGCTTCAGTGAACGTATAGCTGGTGGCTTGCCACACGCCTTCGATCTGGGAAGAGAGCGTCGCGTAGACAGTGGCGCTCAGCGCCGGCAGTCCCGTCACCGTGACTGAAGTGGCCGTGATGGACCCCGAATTATAGAGGTTCGACGAATTGGCGCCGGTCGTGCCCAGAGTTAGCGAATAGGCCGTGACCTGGCTTCCGGCAGTCCAGGTGAATGTGACCGACGAGCCGGCAAGCACAGAGCCTGGCGCCGGACTTGTCATCGCTGCCGGTGTGGGTGTCGCCTCGGTGTAGAGGTAATTCTGCGATTGCCACACCCCGCCAATCTGCGATGAAAGAGTGGCGTAGACTGTGGCCCCGGACAGCGGCAGCGCGGTTACCGTCACCGACGTCGTCGTGATCGGCCCCGAGTTGTATAGATTCGAAGATCCTGCGCCCGTCGTGCCGAGCGTCAAGGAATAAGCGTCCACCAAAGTCCCGGCGGACCAGGTGAAGGTGGCCGAGGTGCCCGGCAGTGTGCTGCCCGCCGCCGGGCTCAGCAGGGTCGCGGGTACCGGTGGCCCTGCCTGCGTGTAAGTGTACGAGACCGGCTTCCAGGCGCCGTTGATCTGCGAGAACAACGTGACGTAGAGCAACGCGGCGGTTGTCGGCAGCCCGGTGACCGCGGCCGACGTGGCGGTGAGGGTGCCCGATTTGAAGATGTTCGAAGCCCCGACCGCAGTGCCGACGTACAGCGTGTAAGCGGTGGGGCCCATGCCTGCCGTCCAGGTGAAGTTCACTGACGATCCGGCAAGAGTGCTCCCCGGAGCGGGACTCGTCATCATGGCCAGAACCATCGTCCCAGCTTCGGTGTAGACGTACGCTGCGGGCACCCACGCGCCGTTGATCTTCGAATATAACGTGGCGTAAAGGTTCACGCCGTTCATCGGCAGACCGGTGACCGTCACCGAGGTGCCGGTAATGCTGCCCGAGTTGTAGATATTCGATGTTCCCGCGCCGCCCGTGCCCAGATAGAGGTCGTAGGCGGTAGTGCCGATGCCGGCTGACCACGAGAACGTGACCGACGAGCCGGCTAACACAGAGCCTGCCGCCGGACTGGTCATCGCTGCCGGTGTGGGTGTCGCCTCGGTGTAGAGGTAATTCTGCGATTGCCACACACCGCCAATCTGCGATGAAAGAGTGGCGTAGACTGTGGCCCCGGACAGCGGCAGCGCGGTTACCGTCACCGACGTCGTCGTGATCGGCCCCGAGTTATACAAATTCGAGGATCCCGCGCCCGTCGTGCCGAGCGTCAAAGAGTAAGCGTCCACCAAAGTCCCGGCCGACCAGGTGAAGGTGGCCGAGGTGCCCGGCAGTGTGCTGCCCGCCGCCGGGCTCAGCAGGGTCGCGGGTACCGGCGGCCCGGCCTGTGTGTAAGTGTAGGAGACCGGCTTCCAGGCGCCGTTGATCTGCGAAAACAGTGTCACGTAGAGCTTTGCGCCCGTGGTTGGCAGTCCGGTCACGCTGGCTGACGTGGCGGTGAGGGCGCCGGAGTTGTAAATGTTCGATGCGCCGATCGCGGTTCCGACATACAGGGTGTAGCTCGCCGGGCCCGTACCTGCAGTCCAGCTGAACGTTGCCGACGATCCCGCAAGAGTGCTGCCCGGAGCGGGACTCGTCATCATGGCCAGAACTATCGTCCCAGCCTCGGTGTAGACGTACACTGTGGGCACCCACGCGCCGTTGATCTTCGAATACAACGTGGCGTAGATGTTCACGCCGTTCATCGGCAGACCGTTCACGGTGACCGATGTATCGGTAATGCTGCCTGAGTTGTAGAGATTCGAGGCTCCACCCGTCGAGCCCAGATACAGTTCGTAGGCGGAAACGCCGGTGCCCGTCGTCCAGGTGAAAGTGACAGACGACCCGGGAAGCACAGAACCCGAAGCCGGGCTGGTCATGGTGGCCGGACTCGATTGGCCGAAGAGTACCGGAACGGCCGCAATCATGAAAAAGAGCGAAATGAGAACGATGGTGCGTCCTGCCGAATTGCGGAGTACCCGGGCCAATTCCGGCGACCCCATCCACTTGCCGCCGGGCCACCCACCCGGCTCTGAAGCAAAGCTGCCGAATGGCCGAACACTTACTACGTACACTTGTCTCTCCTCGTGTAAAAAAGCTCAAGTCATTCAGAATCCAAGAGCCCAGAGTACTTTTGAACGGAAATGTCAGACAGAGTCTACCACCTCGACCTGCACTTTCGTCATCGAGTCATGCCGCAAACGTGTTACTTTCGTGCGACTAGTGTAAACGGTACTGTTTGTTTTATTTAGGAGAGAAAATATGGGAGTTCGAAGGGGCGCTGCTTGCCCCGTTTTCGGTGCATGGGCCCCTTAGGATCGAGGCAGGTGAAACGAATTGGTAATTCACGAATTCGTTACCCAAGTACCATGTCCTCATCACCCGGCCATTTCGGCGATTGCCTCATGGCATTGCTGCTGGTTTGCCCTCCAGGTCGGAAAGGCACCCCAATCGTCGCGCCAATCATGCCGCTCGACTCCTCAAGTGGCATTATGCTTCTTTTTCCCGGCGAGGTTTATTACGCTTTAAGCAATAATAATGCCAGCAGCCACTTTCCTCCCACAACGCCGTTAACCCATGTTTTTTGAACAGGATGCCGGAGAGTCCGCGAGCGGGTGCGGCGTCCGCTGCTGAGAGAGCGCATGCCGTATCTTCACGGCGGTGGGTATTTTTTACATCGCGGCCGTTCGACGCGCTTGAAAACGCAGCCGAGCCTTCGCCTTCTTGCTGGGAACCTTCTCGCTTGGAATCAGCTACGGCACTGAAATGGCAAGGACCGACGACGGAATGCTGGAGAGGCCGGCGGAATTCACGCTCTCCACGTAGTAGTCGTAGGTGACTCCGCTCTGCACCGTGCTGTCGGTGTAGGAAGTGGCCGAATCGAGAGTGGCGTTCAGCAGTTGATAGCCGGACTTGCCTTTGATTGCGCGGAAGATGCGATATCCGGCAATGTTCAGGGATACGCCGGCGGGGGCATTCCAGTGCAATTCCACCCGGTACGAGACCTGTTCCCCTGTGCCCGTCAAGGAAACGATTGCGGTGCCCTTGTAAACGGAGTTGCTGGTAACGGTCAACGCGCCGATGTGAAGGCCCACGGATGTGGGGTCGAATTCGATGTCCCACGTCTCGGACTTTCCCGGGGGCAGGGTCACTGGGATCGACGCGCCCTTCAAGGAGAAGCCGGATCCGGTTACTTTCGCTGCACTGATCTTCAGAGCCTCTTTGCCCACGGATTTCACGACGATTGATTGCGTTGCCGGAGAATTCAGCAACACGCCGCCAAACGCGATGGAAGAGGCACCCAGTCCGATTTGATACCGGTTGCCCAACAACTTTATGGAGAATTTCGCTGTCGCGCCGCCTCCGGCGGCCATGAGAGTCGCTGTCTCGGTAGTGAGCCCAGTCACGATGTGAGCGACAAACGCGGCGCTTGCCGCGCCCGCGGCGACTTTCACCGACGCCTGGACCTTGGCCTCGGAGTTGTTGCTCGTGAGGGTTACGGTGAGTCCGCTCGAACCGGCCGCCGCGGTGAGGCTGACCGTGCAGGGAATGCCCCCAGTGCCGAGATACGTCGCATACTTGCAGGTAAGGCTCTTCACCTTGGCCGGCGATTGGCCCATCGCCGTGGAGGATGCCGCGAAGACCTGAAAAAAGAAAATCCCCGCCACGACCAGGATGGCGACAAGGCCATTGCACGGGATTCCAGCATTCTCCGAATTACCGTCGACCGGAATCAGACGGTCGAGTCGCATCTTCCTCAAGAAAATGCCATCTTTCACAGCTCTCAACAATTCCACGTGAAATCCGAAAATACTCGAGTAGAGCGGACCGGCCACGCCGCAAATCGCCCGACGTCTGCTGGAAAAATGTCACGCGAGCCGCTCATGGTTGGGTTGAGTCCACTGCTGTTGGTGGGTCCTCCTCGTCGGTCTCTTGCCAAAGACGGCGTGATTCGCCTTCGATTCAGGGATTTATGGACGGTGTCGAACGCCAATAGGAGTTTGAATCTTCATTGAATCCATTGGGTCTAACTCTTGCGAGACGGTGAAGGCGAATCCATTAGGAACCCATCATACCACCGCTCTTGTGCGACGGCGAACCACGGGACCGCCTCAAAAGCCGAGCCAGCCACCACACCAGAGGGTCTCCACTTTCGCGCGTTGACGCACTTTTCGTGCGTTGATGCACCGGCAGGCTGCGAAAAAACTCTCGGGGGACAAGGCTTTGTAACAGGGCACGACTTCCGTCGTGCCGAAAACGCCCCACACATCCCTTGCTTTGTAACAGGGCAAGTCTTCAATCGTGCCGCAAACGCCCCACACATCCCCTGCTTTGTTACAGGGCTCGACTTCAGTCGTGCTGCAAACGCCACACATCCCTTGCTTTGTAACAGGGCACGACTTCAGTCGTGCTGCAAACGCCACACATCCCTTGCTTTGTAACAGGGCACGACTTCAGTCGTGCCGAAAACGCCGCAAAACCAACGCGGGCTTCAGCCCTGCTGATGCTTGTTCATCCGCTTCGCCAATGATTCTGCCTTTCTCCGCAGCCTCCTACGGCACCGCGATGGCGACCACCGCCGATGGCGAGCTGGATACTCCGGCCGAGTCTACGCTCTCCACATAGTAGTCGTAGGTCACACCGTCTTGCACGGAGTTATCGGTGTACGAAGTGGCTGTATCCATCGATGAGTTCTGCAACTGATAGCTGGAACTCCCACTGGTGGCTCGATAGACCTGATATCCGGCGATCGGCGTGCCGGTGGGTGCGTTCCAGCTCAGCTCTACGGAGTACGCGATCGCTTCACCCGCGCCGCTCAGCGCGACGGTTGCCGTGCCACGGTAGATGGAGTTGCTCTGAATGGTCAGAGTGCCGGTGCGGGAGCCCGCCGATGTTGGGTCGAATTCGAGATCCCAGGTCACTTTGGAGCCGGGAGGAACAGTGACCGGCAAGGCAGCGCCCTTGAGCGAGAAGCCGGACCCAGTCACGCTGGCCGAGCTGACGGTCAGGGCGTCCTTACCGACGGACTTTACGTCGAGCGATTGAGTCGCAGGCGAGTTCACGGCTACGTTGCCGAACGAGATCGCCAGCGCGCTCAGGCCGATGTTATTCAGGCCGATCTCGTATTGATTGCCCCACAGCTTGATCGAGTAGGTTGCTATGCCGCCGCCTCCCGTGGCGGTCAGAGTGGCTATCTGGGTCGTCAATCCGGTTGCCATCTGTGCTGTGAACGCGGCGCTCGTGGCGCCCGCCGCGATATTCAAAGACGCGGGGACTTTGGCCTCGACGTTGTCGCTTACGAGGGCGACCGTCAGCCCGCTTGCCCCCGCCGCGGCCGTCAACTTGACGGAGCAGGGAAGCGGTCCCGTGCCGAGATACGTTACATAATTGCAGGAGATAGATTTCACGGATGGAGACGATTGACCTTCGGCCATGACGCCGGCGGACAGAAGCTGAAGAAGGATGACGGTGGCTGCAATCTGGATTTCATGCGCGCAAATACAAGGAACGCGGAAGGCGGGCACTGGAGCAATCCATCTTCCAGCTATGCTCTTGTAAGACATCACTTGAATCACTCCTTGTCGAGTTAGGTGTTGCGATGCGGTTGAGTCCTCCTCTTCGATCACTTTCGGGAGACGACACGAATCTCGTTCCGTTCGCGCCGTACGGAACGGAGTGAAGAACTGAATCGGCGCGATGCGCGCAAAGGAAGGAAAAGGCTTTGACTTGGCTGGCCGAGGCGAGCAAGACCAACCAACAAGTGCGGGGGAAGATCCGCGGGGATCTCCACGCACGTTTGTTGACTCAGTCCGTCATCGGATCCGGAAGCGTCTTTGTGGATTACTCCTTGAGCGCTGACGCAGGGCGTTCATGAGGCGACAGCCGCACCCAAGCGTCAAGCAAGAGCAGGACCAAACGGCGCGCGTCGGCGGCGTTCAAAGAAGACCTTTGGGTGCATGGGATTGGCGGAGCCGGGGCAGGTAAGTGAATCGAATATGTATTCTCGCGGGCCGCGAAGTGAGGATTTTCTTCCTTGAAGCCGAGATATTTTACCTGGGGTAATCCGAACGGCCCCGGATCCCACCCTATAAGAAAAGCGCCGGGATCATCGAAGAATCCCGGCGCCAATTCAGAACAAGGGTGTGAAGCGGGTCTAGCTGCACCCGCTGGTCGAGCCGCAGCTCATGCAGCGATAGCAGCTTCCGTTGCGGACCATGATGGCTCCGCAGGTGTGGCAGCTGGGCGCGTCTCCCATATCGTAGAGATCGCGCATGGCTTCGGATGCGTGATAGATGCCGCGGTCCTTTAAGCTCAGCCCGTGAGTGGGAGCCGCGGAAGCTCCCGCGGCTCGAACCTCGGGTGCAATTCCGCCGCCAGGAGCCGAGGTGTAGCCCATTCCGGCTGCCGGCGGCGTTGCCATGTTGGACCCGCTGACGGTTTGCAGCCTGCGCGCCACCTCTTCAGCCAGCTTGGCCAACTGACCCTGCGAAACCGCCGTCTCGTCTTCTTCCGATTCAGCGTCCGGCAGAATGGTCGGCGAAGCCGGCAACTGGGGCGCCGGTGAGCCCAGCCCGGCGAACAGCGTGAGCTGCGCGCCGGAGAGGAAGCGCAGATTCAGCCAACGGAAGATATAGTCCATCAGGCTCTTCGCGTAGCCGATCTGCTCGTTGCCCGTCCAGCCCGAGGGCTCGAAGCGCAGGTGGGCAAACTTCTCGCAGAGCACACGCAGCGGCACACCATGCTGCAGTGCCAGAGAAATCGAAGTGGCGAATGAGTCCATCAGTCCTGAGACCGTCGAACCCTCCTTGGCCATCTTGATGAAGATCTCGCCGGGCTGGCCGGTCGGATAGAGGCCCACCGTGATGTAGCCCTCGTGGCCGGCGATCGAGAACTTGTGCGTGACGGAGGCGCGTTCTTCGGGCAAACGATGCCGCACGGCCCGCGGCGGGCCATTCAGGTCCTGCTGCTGCGGCGGCGGAACAGGCGGCGCAGCCGACGGCTTGAGGGTGGGCACCGCGGCGGCCTTGGCCAATTCCTCGAGAGACTTCTGAAATGCGCCCGCTGCTGCAATCACGGCCTTCGCGTTGATCTCGAGCTTGTCGCTGATCTTGGCCTCGAGCGCCTTCAAATCGGCATCGGCTGCGGCGCGTCCCGCGGCGAGTTGCGCGAGCACACGGTTACCGGCCGCATCGAGGGCAGAGGGTTCCTTCTTCTTTTCCTCGATGCTCGTGTTCAGCGGCTGCGTGCCCTTCGATCCATCGCGATAAATGGCTACGGCCTTGATGCCTTGCCGCCAGCTCTCGGTATAGGCCTCGGCCACTTCCTCCACCGTGGCCTCATTGGGCAGGTTCACCGTCTTTGAAATCGCACCGGAGAGGAACGGCTGCGCGGCGGCCATCATCTTGATGTGGCCCATGTAATGGATCGAGCGTGTGCCTTTGGCCGGCTTGAAGCTGCAGTCGAATACCGCGAGATGCTCCGGCCTGATGCCCGGCGCCCCTTCGATTGTGCCGGTCGCGTCGATGTAGCTGACAATCGCGTTCACCTGGTCGTTGGTGTAGCCGAGCTTGAACAGGGCCGCGGGTACGGTGTTGTTCACAATCTTGATCATGCCGCCGCCGACCAGCTTCTTATACTTGACCAGAGCAAGGTCGGGCTCGATGCCCGTCGTATCGCAATCCATCATGAAGCCGATGGTCCCCGTTGGCGCCAGCACCGTGGTCTGCGAGTTGCGGAATCCGGAGCGTTCGCCGTAGACCAGGGCCATGTCCCACGACTCGCGGCTTGCGTCGATGAGCGCATCCAGCTGCGGTACGCTGAACGGCTCGCCGCTCAGCCGCGACTTGCCGATCTTGTTGACCTCGGCCCGGTGCATGCGGATTACGTCGAGAAACGGCTCGCGGTTGATATAGAAGCCGGGGCATGCGCCGCCCTGGCGCTCCACGCTGGCTGTGAGCGGCGTGGCCGAGGCCAGCGGCGAGCAGGTCGCCGCCATGATGGCCGATTGCAGATACGCCTGGCCGCACATAATGGCGGTGAGGCACGCGGCAAAGTCGCGTCCGGCCGCGGAATCGTAAGGCAGGCCAAAGGCCATCAGCAGCGCGCCCAGGTTCGCATAGCCAAGGCCAAGCGGCCGGTAGTCGTGCGAGTTCCGGGAGATCGACTCGGTCGGGTAGCCGGAGTTGTCGACCAGGATCTCCATGGCTGTAATCACGATCGAAATTGAATGACGATAGGCGGCGATATCGAACGCGCCGGCCGGCGTGACGTACTTGAGAAGGTTGAAGCTAGCCAGGTTGCACGCCGAGTTGTCGAGGAACATGTATTCCGAGCACGGATTCGAGGCGTTGATGCGGCCCGTGTTCTTGCTCGTGTGCCAGCGATTGATGGTGTCGTCGAACTGCATGCCCGGATCGCCGCACTCCCACGTGGCCTTGGCGATCTTGTGCATGATGTCGCGCGCCTTATAAGTCTTTACCGGATGGTGGCCCTTCACCGTGTAGGTCGTGAAGTCGCCGTCCTTTTCATAGGCGCGCATGAACTCGTCGCTCACGCGCACCGAGTTGTTGGCGTTCTGGAAGAAGATGGACGAGTAGGCCTCTGAATCCGGCCCCGAGCCGTCGTAGCCGGCCTTGATGAGCGTGAAGGCCTTGGCTTCTTCCTTGGCCTTGCACTCGATGAAATCGACAATGTCCGGATGGTCGACATTGAGAATCACCATCTTGGCGGCACGGCGCGTCTTGCCGCCGGACTTGATCACGCCGGCAAACGCGTCGAATCCGCGCATGAAGCTCAACGGTCCCGATGCCTGCCCGCCACCCGATAGATTCTCCATCGAGCCGCGGATGGGCGACAGGTTGGTTCCTGTGCCCGATCCCCACTTGAACAGCATGCCTTCGGTCTTGGCCAGCGTCAGGATCGAGTCGAGCGAGTCGTCGACCGCATTGATGAAGCAGGCAGAGCACTGCGGGTGACGATAGCCGGTCGTCGAATAGGCGACGCCGCCCGTAGCCGCATCCCAATGCCAGCTCTGTGCATCCGACTCCGGCTCGAGGCGGTCGCAGCCCACGTTGAACCAGACCGGCGAGTTGAAGGCCACCTTCTGGGTCAGCAGCATGTGCGCCAGCTCGTCGTGAAAAATGCTGGCGTCCGCATCGCTGGCGAAGTAGCCGCCCGCCATGCCCCAGTCGCGAATCGTCTCCGCCACCCGGCTCACGAGCTGCCGCACGCCGGTCTCGCGCTCCGGCGTGCCCACGTGCCCGTGCAGGTACTTGGAGGCCACGATATTCGTGGCCGTCATCGACCAGTCGACCGGGATCTCGACGTCCCGCTGTTCGAAGATCGAGTTGCCCCGTGTATCGGTGATGGACGCCGTGCGTCTCTCCCATTGCAGCTCGTTGTAAGGCGAGACGCCTTCCTTGGAAAAGCGGCGGGTAAAGGTCAATCCTCCCGGGCTGGGGGGAGATTGGAGGGCGGCGGATGGAACCTGCGAGCGGACCTCGTTCATCGTTTCTCCTCTATCGTCAACGGCCGAGTCAGGGGCGTTCCCGGCAACCACGACCGTCTCGCTGTCTTCCCGGCTCGCATCTGCCTGAGACGACAGGATGTGCTTTCGAGCGGAAAAAAAGGATCGGGTCTTGAAGAATGCCACAGGGTTTCTCAATTTGTTGAGCGGTGTTGCGGCTGCGCGAAGTTGGGTTCAATTTACAGTTCGTTAACAGCCGCAGATGAGAAAGTAACGCTGTCTATGGTGCAAGTCAAGCGCAAACCCCTATATGTTGTATTTTCTTGACATTCGCGGCATCAAGGTTCCAAACCTGGGCATTTCGCCTGTGGAAAGCGGGAATTATGCCGATTGGCGCGGGTTTTGTCTCGCCGGTTGCCCTAAAAACGGTGCAGACTCGTGCAACCCGTTCCCGCAGCGCCGCCAATTTCAAGGCTAGTCCCGCAGGCCGCCGGATTCAAGGTGCGGAAATTGTGCAATCTGGCGCGTCGATGCTGTGTGAATGTGGACAAAAGGGGTTAGCTGCCCGGGCAGTACCCCGGCGCGGGGGAAGCCGGGCGATTCCGCGCCCGTATCGTAACCTTTCCTTACATGCAGACGCTGAATTGGAAGCCTGTCCCGCCCCCCACGCCCGTGACTCTGCGCGGGCGCTACGTCACGTTGGAGCCACTGGATGCCGGCAGCCACGCTGTGTCGCTCTGGCGCGCCGTCAACGGCCACGACGAGCTTTGGGAATTCCTTCCCGACGGCCCTTATGCGAGCGTGCACGAGTTCCACGCCGCGATTGCCAGCAAGCAGCACAGCCCCGGCTTCCGGTTCCTCGCGGTCATTCCGGACGCAGCTGGCCTTGCCGCCGCCGGCGAAGCCCTGGCCGGCCAGGCCGCCGGTTACGCCAGCTTCATGCGCATTGACGCGGCCAACGGCGCCGTGGAGGTCGGCAACATTCTCTACACTCCGGCGTTGCAGCGCACGCGGGCCGCCACAGAAGCCATGTACTTGATGGCGCGCCATATCTTCGAGGATCTCGGCTATCGCCGCTACGAGTGGAAATGCAACGTGCTCAACGAGCCCAGCCGCCGCGCCGCGCTGCGGCTCGGTTTCACGTTCGAAGGCATCTTCCGCCAGCACATGGTGGTGAAGGACCGGAACCGCGACACGGCCTGGTTCTCCATGCTGGACCGGGAATGGCCGGAGTGCAAACTCGCTTTTGAGACGTGGCTCAATCCGGCCAACTTCGGCAGCGCGGGAAAGCAGATCCGGCCGCTTTCGGATTTGCGGAGTTCTTTCCGGCGGCCGGAAAATTGAAACCTTTTGTCAACTCACGATCGTAACCGGCGAAGGACTAACTATTATTCACACTGTGTTTTCCATGATCCCGGTTAGGATGGGGACGTGATCGACTTGGATCAGTTTGTCACCCTGGCCACCATGGGAACAGGGCTCATTTTAGTGGGCCTGTGGCCCGGCCTGCTGCAATCGTGTGCGGACGGCCTTCACGATGTTAGCAACCTGCTTGCCGTGCGGCTGGGCGGACAGGCCCGCCAGCGTCCCGAGGGCCCGGTTGAGGCGTACTGGTTTGCGCTGGCGGGTGTGGCGCTGAACCTGGTGACAATACTGGCCTATCTGTCGAACTAACTCGACGGACCCGCCAGCCGTTCCTGGGGCACGCTTGAAATCGATCTTCTCTCCTTCCCGCCATAGCTCAGCATTGCCCATTTTTCTCCGACCGGTGTCTATATGGTTAGCGGATGCCAGCCAGCGGAGGTGAGCCATGAACTGGAGTGAGTTGCTGCAATGGAGCCGAATGGGATTCATCGCATGCTGTGCGCTCGCCGTGGAGATGATGTTGAGCCTGGCGATGAGCCAGCACGCGAGAGAACTGGAGCTTCATCGGGGCGCGAATCGGATGGTCCCCATACAATCTGTCATGCAGCCGGTCCATCCGACAGCCGTCCATCCGCCGATGCGGTAGTTTCACCGGGAATTGCTGGCTTGCACCTGGGCACCGGCCCGGACGCCGCAGAGGCCATCTCATCAACCGGTTTTGAAAGTGCATGGTTGGAGCCGTGCCGCAAACTTCAATCGAGCCGGAGCCGCCACCTCACTTGCTTTGTAACAGGGCTCGGCTTTAGCCGTGCCGCAAACTTCAATCGAGCCGGAGCCGCCGCCTCACTTGCTTTGTAACAGGGCACGGCTTTAGCCGTGCCGCAGACTTCAATCGAGCCGGAGCCGCCACCTCACTTGCTTTGTAACAGGGCTCGGCTTTAGCCGTGCCGCAGACTTCAATCGAGCCGAAGCCGCCACCTCACTTGCTTTGTAACAGGGCTCGGCTTTAGCCGTGCCTCAAACTTCAATCGAGCCGGAGCCGCCGCCTCACTTGCTTTGTAACAGGGCACGGCTTTAGCCGCGCCGCAGACTTCAATCGAGCCGGAGCCGCCACCTCACTTGCTTTGTAACAGGGCACGGCTTTAGCCGTGCCGCAAATTGTCCAATAAACGCCGGGGGCTTCAGCCCCTGAGGGGCGTCTCGCACGGACCCAATCCTATGGATGAGATGGCCTCTATGGTCATCTCTGGGGAGTCCGCCGTCGATCGCCGCGCCTGGCCGCTAGAATCATTCCTATATGGATCCGATCCATCCCAAGACATCCGCTGAGGACACCCTCCTCGAAGGCAGCCGATTTGTCCGCGCGTGTTTGCGCCGCCCCGTCGATCGCGCGCCCGTCTGGTTCCTGCGCCAGGCAGGCCGTTATATGCAGGAGTATCGCGACGTTCGCAAGCACCACACGCTGGTGGAAATCTGCAAACAGCCGGAGCTGGCCGCGGAGGTGACAATCACCGCGGCGGAAAAGCTGGGCGTCGACGCCGCGATCATCTTTGCCGACCTGCTCCTGCCCCTGGAGCCGATGGGGCTTGACTTCGAATTCCAGGCCGGCGAAGGGCCGGTCGTGCATCATCCGGTGCGCACGGAAGAGGACGTGCGCGCGTTGCGCACCGACCGCGCCGACGAACTGGAGTACGTGGCCAAGGCGATCCAGAAGGTCGCATCGCACTTTGGCGAGCGATTGGGAATCATCGGCTTCTGCGGTGCGCCGTTCACGCTGGCCAGCTACATGATCGAAGGCGGCGGTTCGCGGAACTACATCCAGACCAAGCGCCTGATGTACCGCGAGCCAAGTGCGTGGAGGGGGCTCCAGGACAAGCTTGTTTCGGTGCTCACGGAGTACTGCCGGATGCAGGTGCAGGCGGGCGCCGACGTGATCCAGATCTTCGACAGTTGGGTGGGCGCGCTCTCCCTGACCGACTACCGCGAGTACACGTTCGAGGCCGCAAAGCGGCTTGTGCAAACGGTGCAGCGGATGGGCGTGCCGGTGATTTACTTTGGGGTGGAGACGGCGGGATTGCTGCGCGAGATGGCTTCGACGGGCGCCGATGTGATCGGCCTCGACTGGCGCCAGCCGCTCGATGAAGGCTGGCGGGCAGTGGGCCACGGGCACGCGGTGCAGGGCAACCTCGACCCCATCACGCTGTTTGCCCCGCTCGAGGTGTTGGAGGTCCGCGTGAAGGAGATTCTGCGCGCGGCGGGCGGCCGCGCGGGTCACATCTTCAATCTTGGGCATGGCATTGTTCCGGGAACGCCGGTGGAGAATGTGCAGGCGGTGGTGAAGATGGTGCGCGAGTACAGGGAACCGGGGAACGAGGGAAGAGCGGACTGAAAGACGATGCGGCTGCGGGACCGGGGGAAGAGAGCTTGATGCAGAAGAGGGCAGTGTTGTTGCTGGCGCATGGAACGCCGGAGACGGTGGAGCAGATTCCGGCGTATCTGCGCAACGTGGTCAGCGGGCGGCCCATGCCGCAGCAAGTCATCGAAGAAATCCAGCATCGCTACTCGCTGATTGGCCGCAGCCCGCTGACCGAGCTCACGCTGGAGCAGGGCCGGCTGGTGGAAGCGGAGCTGGCCAGAGACGGCGATACGTTGCCTGTCTATGTGGGCATGCGCAACTGGCGGCCTTATATTCCCGATGTGGTGAAGCGGATGCTCGCCGATGGCGTGGAAGAGGCCGCGGTGATTTGCCTCGCGCCGCAGAATTCGCGCACCAGCGTTGGGCTTTACAAGCGCGCGGTACTGGCCGAGGCGGGTCCGCTGCGCATCGACTTCACAGACGGCTGGGCGCGGCATCCGCTGCTGGCCGAGGCGTTCGCCGAGCGGCTGCGGCCGGCGCTCGCGAAGGCCGGCGCCGCTGCAGGCCATGCCGTGCCGGTTTTGTTTACGGCGCACAGCGTGCCTGCGCGGACCGTGGCACCTCCGCCGGCCGACGCGCCCGGACCGCGGCTTTGGCCCGGGGAGGGCGAGGATCCGTACGCTGAAGAAGCGCGGCACACGGCGGAGCTGGTCGCGGAGCGGGTTGCCGGGATTCCCCGCTGGGAGTTTGCCTTTCAGAGCCAGGGGGCGAGCGGCGGGCCGTGGATCGGGCCCACAGTGGAAGAGACGCTCGACCGGCTGGTCGCGGATGGCGTCACTTCGCTGGTCCTGCAGCCGATCGGGTTCCTGTGCGACCACGTGGAAATTCTCTACGACGTCGACATCGCATTCCGCCAGTATGCCGCCAGAATCGGGATCGATCTCTCGCGGCCGGAGTCACTCAACGCCTCGCCAACGCTGGCGCGTGCGATCGCGGACCTGGCGCGGACGGGGCTCGCCCGTCTGCAAGGTTAAGGAGACCGCCTGGGCCGCTCGTTTGCGGTCTGGCGGCCGAGCCTACCGGCAGCTCCCCGGATCGGGACAGGGGTTTCGAACCGAGTTCTACAAGGTGTACGCGGAACCTTGTCGCTCCCGGATGGAGATTGGTAATATTCTCCGGGACGCCAATAGGACGCTGGTGTCCATCGAAGCGAAGATCTCGCGTTCGAGGCAGAGCCAGGAGAACCGGGTAAAGCGGCCCGGTTCTTGAAGGATTTCTCAGATGCACTGTTCGCAATGCGGATGCAAGGGTCTGATTCGGCTGCGCCGTACGGGCTTCCTCGAGTTGAGATTCTTTCCGATCTTTGGCTACTATCCCTGGAAGTGCCCGAAGTGCCGGGCCAAGTGCCTGTTGCGCCACCGCGGCAAGAGAAAGAAGAAGCTGACCGCTCAAGCCGGCGCGCAGCAGTAATTCCGGGGTTCCGACGCAACACCGTCCGGGGCGGGCTGATTGGTTCTTGCGTTGGCGGCGGGCCCACCTGTGGACTCCCCAGGATCGATGAGCGCAGCGGCAAGCCCGCCCCGCCAAAAATTCATTTGCCACACCTTGGCGCTTCCGGCGTACACTGGCCCTCCGGACCCCTCCGTTGAAAGGACATTCTTCTCATGCGCAGCTTCCCTGCGGCAGCTATTGCTGCCGTCACGCTCAGTTTCGCCTTCGCCGGTTCGGCGGCGGCGATTGCCCAATCTGCACCTACGCAGCACAAGAAAATCATCGGCTATCAGGATGCCGAGACCGGCGACTTCCATCCACTGGCGCCAGTCGACCCGGACGTCATCGCCGCGGTAACGCCCGTGACCGGCAAGTACCAGATCACGTTTGATGTGACCTTGAAGTCGAGCTTTCCCAGCGGCACGCAGATCCTCTGCGAGGTCATCGTTGACGAGGTAACGACTCTGAGTTCGCCGACGCCTCCGTACGGTACCTTCTCGTCCTTCACCGAGATCGCCACAGGCACCGTGGCTGCCAGCGGTTCCTCGGTTGTCTGCACGGCCAGCATTCCCTACTCGTGGATCATCCCGCCAGCCCCGAGCGGTGGAAAGGCCACAACCGTTGTGAACGGAAGCTATTCCGTTTCCGCCATCAACCTTTCGAACACCACGAGCCTGTCCAATGCCCTTCGCGCCCGAAGCTCGTCGAGCCAGCTCGGCATTCCATCCAAGCTGCCCACGACGGGCTCAACGACAAGCCTGACCGTAAAAGCGACGCTCTGAGGATCTTGGCCGCGAGCGCTGCGGTTTGGATTCCCCGGGCTGCGACGCCTGACTCATGTTGAGGGCCGGCTCACTCGCTGGCCCATTCTGCAGGTCCCTGGCGCATCGATAATCGCTCAGGAATACCGGGAGCTTCGAAATATGAAGCGGAATCTGTCTTTCCTCGCTGGCGTGTGGTTGATTTGCTGCGCGGCTCTGGCGGCGGCCGCTCCCGATTACACGATCCAGGCGATTCGGTATGCGACCTCGCCCGATGTCGCTTTGCACGAACTCGTCGTCGGCGGACCGGCAAATGAGAAGGTCGAAATCGCCATGGTGGTGTGGCTGATTCGCGGCGGCGGGCGGACGATCCTGTTCGACAGCGGCTTTCATCGCGACACGTTTCTCAAAGAGTTTCCGATGCAGGACTACCTGCGGCCGGACAAGGCCCTGGAGACGGCCGGAGTGAAGCCCGAGGATGTGACCGACATCGTGATCAGCCACGCGCACTGGGATCACATGGGGGGCATCGACCTGTTTCCCAGGGCGACCATCTGGATTCAAAAGGACGAGTACCGCTACTACACAGGAGACGCGTGGCAGTCCGGCGGCGATCACGGCGGCATCGATCCGGAGGATGTGAAGGCGCTGGTGAAACTGAATACCGAGGGCCGCGTGCGCCTTGTCGACGGCGACGATGTCGAGATCATTCCCGGCATCCGCGCATACACTGGCGGGCGGCACACCTATTGCTCGCAGTATCTGCGCGTCGATGGCGATCCGCCGTATGTCCTGGCGTCGGACAACGCCTACCTTTACCTCAATCTCTCCGCGCACCTGGCGAGCGCGACGTTCACCGAGGCGGATCATGCGGCCAACATCGCCAACCAGGCGCGGATGATCTCGCTGGCCGGCTCGGCGGACCGCGTGGTGCCGGGGCACGACATGCTCCAGTTCAGGAAATTCCCGACACAGGGGCGGGTGGCGAAGATCCGGTAGCTGGTCGCCTGGCAATTGTCTTACTTCATCTCAGGAATGCACGCACTAGGCTGCGAGGCACGGCGTTCGCAATCGCATACCCCTTGTAGAGCAACGGATCGGCATTGTTCGCTGCCGCGATTGCGTCCAATTGAGCTACGACGCTGACTTGATTGTCAGAGCTGAGGTGCATCGTCGCGAATGCATTCAACTTGGATATCGGAACCATTGCGAGCTCACGAGCGAGCTGGCCCGTCTCGATGTCATTCAGGTTCGTGTCCTTTGCAATCGATGCAGCAGTGGCGGAGGTGAGTGCCTTCTTGAGCCAGTCATCAATGGTCAGAAAGCCCTTTCCCGAGATAGTCACGTTGGTGTTCTTCAGAACCCCCTGGAACGCGAAAACACCAAAGAAGGCCGCAAACAGCCAGTAGGCCTCGGAAAGGCTTGGGTCAAGCTTCTGTACGAGGACTGCTGCGAGGAGAGTCGCCACCACGTTCCCGAGCGCCAAAAGAAACCAATAGAGGAATGACTGCGGGACAAAACAGCAGCGCAGCGTCTTTTGAACTTGCCTATCGATCTCTATGACGCCCACAACAAAAGAGAAGGCGATCGCGCTGACGATCGCCCATTCAAAATGTCGCGGCAAACCGCCGGCGCCGCCCGACGGGATTGGCCCAGTGACGGCCGTGAAGATCATATGTTCCTAGACACGTGTAGTTAGCGCATCCATCAGATTCTGATCTTTCAATGCGCGTTCCGCCGTCAGACCATTCTCGGTGACATAGAGGGTGCTGAAGTCGGCGATAGGAGCCCGGCTCTCGCGGATGAGGTCGGCGCCCTTCAGAGCTGGAATCGAGTGTTCCAACTGCTCACTGGAGAATTGGTCCTTGAGGTCGCGGATTTTGACGGACCTCTTTCTTGCCACGGCTTCGAAAACAGATCGCAAGAGAGCGTTGTTCACCAAGTTGGCTGAAAGCACTATCTGAATAGCTGTCACGGGTTCCATGATCACCTTCCCCCGACGAGGTTCGGTTCCTTGACTTGGCGCACAAGAATCCGATTGAGCTTCTCGAGCGCCAACGGACTAGGCTTGGACACGCCACTCTCCCAGCGAGCTACGGTGCGGACTGCGACCCCAAGCTTGCGCGCCAAAGCTTCCTGCGATAGTACCGAACTCTCTCTCAACTGGCGAATCTCTGCAACTTCCACGAAATCTATTATACGAGAAGTCATGACATCTGTCCAGACATTCGACGGGTAGTGCCTCAGCATCGCCAGGCTGTCCCATCCGCGTGGTGCCGGGGCACGACATGCTCCAGTTCAGGAAATTCCCGACACAGGGGCGGGTGGCGAAGATCCGGTAGCGGATTCCATCCATTCGTCACAAATCTCTTCGAACCTTGACCGGCGCGGGATCTTGTGTGTTACATTCAGTAACACTATGGGACGTAACATTCATCCGGCTCACGATCCAGCCGAACTTGGCGAACTTGAACGCGACATTCTCTCGATCGTCTGGCGATTGGGGTCGGTAACGGCCGAGCAGGCGCGCGAAGAGCTTTCGCGGCCGCTCAAGGACTCGACCGTGCGCACCGTACTGCGGCGGCTCGAAGAGAAGGGCTACGTGGCCCACTCGGTGGACAACCGCACATTTCTGTACCGGCCGGCCGAGTCGCGGCAGCGTGTGGCGGGGCGGGCGGTGAAGCGGATCGTCGACTGGTTCTGCGAGGGGTCAGTCGAAGCGCTGCTGGTGGGCATGGTGGACAGCAAGGTGCTGGACCGCGCGGAACTGCAGCGGCTGGCCGACCGCATCGCTGCGGCGCAGAAGGGCGGCGCGGCGGAGCATTCCCGATCGAGCTCAAAGAAGGAGGCGAAATCGTGATTCCTTCCCTGATCGAACTCACGCTTCGCGCGCTGCTGGTGGCGGCCGTGGTATGGGCCGGGCTGCGCCTGTTCAGGGTTCGCGACGTGCTGGCGCAGAAGGCGGCGTGGGGCCTGGTGCTGGCCGCCGCCATTCTGATGCCGTTTGTGCTGCCACTCGCGCTGCGGTGGCGGATTGTGCCGGCGGGAATGGGAGTGGTCTTGCCTGCGAATCTGCTGCAACGAGCAAACCAGGCGGCGGCGCATGCGGCGGCGACACAGCCTTTGCAACGGCTTCTCGCGGCGCCGGCTGAAAAGTGGACGCCGGCAGCGGTCCTGCCGAGCAGGAGCACGGCCGCGAAAGCGGCGGAGCGTACCCAGCCGATGCGCGTCTCGCCGCACGTCGAGGCAAGCAGCGCGCCGGTGCTTCGCAGCACGATGGAGACGCCTCCGCCGATGGATCGGTGGCGGACCGCCGTGAAGCCGGGACTGGCTCTGCCGGATCTGGAATGGCTTGCAGTCGCGGTGTATTTTGCCGTTGCGGCGGTGCTGATGCTGCGCATCGTTTTCGGGCTCGTATCGACGGTCAGCCTCTGGCTCGATGCCGAGCCGGTGGAACTGGGACGGCGGCTCCAGCCGGCGCACGAGGGGCTGCGGCTGCGCTCGACCCGCGCCATTTCTTCGCCCGTCACGGTTGGCTCGGGCATTGTGCTGCCCGCCGACTACGACGAGTGGGACATCGAGAAGCTGCGCATCGTTCTGGCGCACGAGCGCTCGCATGTGCGCCAGGGAGACTTCTACCTGCAGCTTTTTGCCGGCGTGTACGCCGCGTTGTTCTGGTTCAGCCCGCTGGGATGGTGGCTGAAGAGCAAGCTCTCTGACCTGGGCGAGGCCATCAGCGACCGCGCCGGTTTGGAAGAGGCGAGGAGCCGCTCGTCGTACGCACAGGTATTGCTTGAATTCGCGGCGTTGCCGCGTCCCACATTGATCGGAGTGGCCATGGCTCGTTCGAGTTCTCTTTCCCATCGCATTGACCGCCTTCTGAATGACACGGCGTTCCGGCAGGCATTTGCGGTGAGCCGGCGTCGCGCGCTGGTCGCCGCAATGCTGGTTCCGATCGCGTTTGTCGCGGCTACCGCGTTCATCCGCGTGGAGGCGGCCAGCCAGGCTGCGCCGCCCGCGGCCGCCGCGCCGGCAGTTGCACCCGCGCCTGCTGTTGCCGCCGAGGCGCCGATCGCCGGCACGTCGAATCCCGGCGAGGTGTTGGAGCCGGTTGCCGCGATTGCGCCGTCGGAGCCGGTTGCGCCGGTTGCGCCGCCGGCGGCGATCGATCCGCTGGCTCCTGTCTCCGGAGGCCTGACGGTTATTCCCGCGTTGGCGCCGCGGGCTCCGCAGGCGCCCCTCGCGCCGCAGGAGGACGATCACATTACCGTGGGCCGCGGCGAGAGCTTGACGATTGCGCGGAGCGAGCAGGACCGGAACTCGGACCGGCGTCACATCCGTTCCTACAGCGGCTCGGGCGATGGGTACTCCTACTCGTTCTCGTCGGATGGCGAAGCCTATGCGCTGGTGACGGATCCGTCGAAGGGGATTCGCTTCTCCGGCGACTGGTTCGACGGCCGGCGCGAGGAGATTGAAAAAGCGAGCCGGATGGCTCATGGCCCGTACCTGTGGTTCACCTATGAGGGCAAGTCCTACGTGGTGGACGATGCGGCGATCATCCACCAGATCGAGGCGATGTACAAGCCGATCGAGGAGCTCGGGCGGCAGCAGGAAGACCTGGGCAAGCAGCAGGAGGAGCTTGGCCGGCAACAGGAGGAACTGGGACGCAAGCAGGAACAGGCCACCGTTCCGGCCGCCGACGTTTCCCGGGAGATCGCCCGGATCGAGGCGTCGCTAGCCAAGCTGAAGGCCAAGCAGGGCGCCAATGTGACCCAGGAGGAGCTGGGCGATCTTCAAAGCGAGATGGGCGATTTGCAGGGCCGGCTGGGGGACCTGCAGGGTAAGGTCGGCGAAGAGCAGGGGCGGCTGGGCGCGATGCAAGGCAAACTGGGCGAACAGCAGGGCAAGCTGGGCGAGCAGCAGGGCCGGCTGGGCGAGGAGCAGGGACGGCTGTCTCGCGAGGCCGACCGGAAAGTGAAGTCGATCATCAGCGAGAGCCTGGCCAACGGCAAGGCAAGACAGGTGCAGTAGCGAGGCGGTTCCGTTTCAGAACGAATTGAGTTCGGCAGCGTCATGCGCATCGTCATCCGAGTGCCGCTGCCGTCCGCCTCGAACGTCGTCTCGATGTGGTTGCCGGGAGCCGGGTCCGGTATCCGCTCCACGAACCTGTCAAGCCCCTTTTCCTCTTGGCGGGGCAATGTGTCCTCGCATGTTGCTAAAATTAAATAGGTTAGATCGGATGAAATTCTCGCGGCACTTTGCCGGTTTTCGAGGTCGAATGGCGCAGAATAGTAGAGAAGGGCCAGTTGAGCAATGTCAGGCTCCGTTGACGCGGTCGATGGGAACGGCCGACGATCGGTTCCTGGCTCGGCTGCGGGTTTTCGTTGCACACCAGTATCGCCGTAAACTTATGATTCTTAAGTTGTTGAGTCCGGTTGCAAGTGCTACATAGCCCCCACCCCCCCTTCTCTGCGCCAGAAGGCTTTGTAACAGGGCACGGCTTCAGCGTTGCCGCAAAACGCCTCCTTTTTGTGGAGGGGCTTTAGCCCCTGCAGCCGGTACGAGGATGCAGAGCGCTTGCGGACAGGCTTTGTAACAGGGCACGGCTTTAGCCGTGCCGCAGAAGTCTCCTTTTTCTTGGAGGGGCTTTGGCCCCTGCAGCCGGGGCGGGGATGCAGAGCGCCTGCGGACAGGCTTTGTATCAGGGCACGGCTTCAGCCGTGCCGCAAACGTCTCCTTTTGTTGGGAGGGGCTTTAGCCCCTGCGGCCGGGGCGGGGATGCAGAGCGCCTGCGGACAGGCTTTGTATCAG
>Ga0335069_10000740_pt1 | contig 52956 bp, 32 predicted proteins | sample Lox_Sample_11_FD_206714 | JGI IMG/M metagenome (GOLD analysis project Ga0335069, IMG submission 206714) | Soil microbial communities from Loxahatchee National Wildlife Refuge, Florida, United States - Lox_Sample_1.1 | ecosystem: Environmental > Terrestrial > Soil > Wetlands | place: USA... | reverse complement strand
TGGGGAGTGGTGGGGGCACACGGAATTGCGCGACGGCGAACCATTCCGGAAGGAATACTCCCTGCCTCAAACGCCAGATTGGTCGGGCTATGCGGTCGTGATAAGGAGGCGAGTGCTGAACTTGCCCGGACCTTTGGCTCCCGGGCCTTTGGCAGTCTGGAAGACCTCCTGGCGGCGGAGATAGATGCTGTTTATGTGGCCACGCCCGTCTATCTTCACTGCGAGCAGGTGGCACAGTGTTTGAAGGCTGGGAAGCACGTGCTGTGTGAGAAGCCTTTGTCGCTGAGCGTTGCCGAGAGTCTGGAAATGGTGGAACTTGCCAAGGCCTGCAAGCGCCAACTGGGTGCGGCGTTCATGATGCGGTTTCAATCTCAGCACCAGGAAGCCCTAAAGATCATTCGTGCGGGGAAACTTGGCAAGCCTGTGTACGGCCGGGCACAGCTTTCCTGTTGGTATCCGCCGCTTGAAGGTGCATGGCGGCAGGAGCCGAGTCTGGGGGCCGGCGGCTCGTTGGCCGACATGGGTGTGCACTGCATCAATTTGCTCGAGATGTTCTTCGGGCCGGTTGTCTCCGTTACGTGCCGCATCGGGAACCTAGTGCACTCCTACCTGTCGGAAGATAGCGCTGTGGCCACGTTGACTTTTGAAAACGGGGCCTTGGGTACCGTGGACACGTTCTTCTGCATTCCCGACGAGGGCAGCCGGAATGTTCTGGAACTGTATGGTTCGGAGGGGAGCATTCTGGCGAAAGGAACCATCGGGCAGGACAGCCAAGGGGACATGACGTTCTATTCCCGCCCGCAAGCGAAGGGATATGATGCCCAGCAGGCGCGCGATGCAAGCCGGGGGATTCCTCTACAGCCGGCACCGGTCAACACTTACTGTGCGGAGATTGAGGAGTTTAGCCAGGCGATCCTGGACGGGAGACAATCGCGGCTTGCTGGAGACGATGGCCTGCGTTGCCAGAGGATTCTGGAAGCTTGCTACGAATCCGCAAAGACCTCCAAAACGGTGGTCATCTGAATATTGGGGCGGCACCGGAAAATTCGCAGATCGAGTTAGTGTTTCGAACACATGTGGCTGGGATTCAAGTCAGGCGGAGGAGGGTTGAGGTATGAATGAGATGCAGAGGAAGAAGGTTCTGGCAAGGGGCAAGTTGAGCCGGGAGTGGCCGGCGGAGCCCATGTTGGGTGGCTGGTACACCGAAGAGGAGATCGAGGCGGCGGTGAAGACCATTCGCAGCTCCCTGGACCCGGCGGCGGGTTTCGGCTTTTTCTGCGATGAGATTGTGGAGTTTGAGCAGAAGTTTGCCGCTTACATCGGCACAAAGTACGCCTTGTCGGTGACCTCTGCCGGCGCGGGTTTGGACGTGGCCGTACACGCTCTGGACCTTGAACCGGGTGACGAAGTGATCGTGCCGGCCATGAACTTCCGGGCCGCCCCCTATGCGGTATTGGGTGTGGGTGCAAAACTGGTTCTGTGTGATTCCGACGATACGCTGAATGCCGATCCTGCGGACGTGGAAGCGAAGATGACTCCGCGTACCCGGGCGATTCTGGTGACGCATATGAACGGCCTGTCGGCGCCGATCGCGGATTACTTGGAGATTGCGAATCGGCACCCGCACCCCAAGTACGGGCCTCCCAAAGTGATTGGTGACGCGGCGCGCGCCCTGGGCGGTGGGTATAAGGGCAGCAAGATCGGCAAGCTGGCCTGGATGACCGTCTTCAGTCTGCATACGATGAAGATGATGACCACCCTCGGTGAAGGCGGCATGATTACCACCGACGATCCAGACCTGATGCTGCGTTTGAGAGCGCTGCGGCAATGGGGAATTGCGGTGTCGGAGGATCTGGAGATCGCGCGTGGCAAGAAGGGCACGGGCGACATGGGTTGGGGATCGAACTACAAGATGACGAAGATCCAGGCTGCCGTGGGGCTGGTGCAGTTGCGGAGACTCGACCAGATGATTGCCCCCCGCGTGGCCTTGGCGAAGAAGCGCACCGAGATGTTGCGCGACATTCCGGAGCTCTCGGTGCCGTGCATCCCGGCAGGGCACGAACCGGTCTACTACCTCTATAACCTCCTGGTAAAGAAGGATTGGGCCGGTGCAAAACGCGACCGGCTCATGGCCGTGCTGCGGGAGAAGTACGGAGTGGATACGGTCGTGGCCAATCCTCCTGTTTACCAGACCGACGCGTACGTGCGGCGCATGACTCCGGGGCAGTCCTGCCCGAAAGCCGAAGAACTCGGCGCTCGTCTCTTCTGCCCGCCGATGCACCCGCAGATGTCGGACGAGGACAACGAATACATTTGCGCGGCGATCGCCGAAGCCGTGAATGAGGTGCGAGGCTAAAGCGAAAGTGGGCGAGGCGTCCAGCGAACGTCCGCGATTTCCACGCACGAACGGCTGACAACGATTATGATGGTCGGCGCATTTTGATCTTCGGCAGCACGCTTTTGATCACCGTTAATGACGGGAGGCGGCGCGTGCTCCAGGCTGAGCCGGTTGTCCCCTAGGCGCGGGGACAAAGACCGGCCCCTCGCTCTTCCGTCTCCAACAAGAAGCACTTGAGGAGGCTATCGCAGATGAATCTTCTGACAACCTTGAAGGGTTCAATGCTCGAGTCATTTTTCCCGGCGGCGTGGGATTTGGCGAAGTGGGACGCCTGCGTAGCTGACGATCCCAAAGCCATCTTTGACCGGCAGCCGAAATGGCACAAGGATTTCTCGATTCGTATGGCCAAGGATGTGGCGGATTTTGACGTGATGTTAGGCCACGAGTTAGCTATGGAAATTCGCCGATGCCGTGAAGCAGGGCGTAAATTGGCCCTGATTCTGCCCGTCGGCCCTATGGGGATGTACCGGTGGACGGTGTATTTCTTGCATGACTGGGGGATACCCTGTGACCACGTCCACGGCTTCAATATGGACGAGTGGAGCGACGCCGAGGGCAACACCTTGGCCAGCAACGATCCCGGGGCGTTCCAGAATGCCATGGAAGCGGCTTTCTACGGTCCCCTTAAGGAACTCACGGTTCCGCCCAACCAGCGCTGCTTTGCCACCAGACGCCTGCTGCCGGAATATCCCGATCGCATTGGATCGCTGCGCAAGGCCGGAGCAAAGCTGGTGGTCGTCTACGGCATCGGGCGCGCCTGCCATATCGCTTTTTGGGAGCCCCATTTCGGCGCGGAGTTTGCGGACGATGAGTCATGGCGAAAGCAAACGCACCGGCTGGGCGCAAGGCTGCACCCGCTGACGATCGAGCAGAATGCCATCACCAGTTTCAAGAGCCGGACGACCTTGGTGCCCGCTTACGCCAACACCATCGGACCGGCGTTCTTCACCAATGCCGACTACGCCATTGGCGGCGCGGACGGCGAGTTGGGCCGCGGCATGCAGTGGCAGGGCCTATCGTTGTGGGTTACGCTGCGCCACCCGGTCAGCCGTCATATTTCTTCCACCTGGATGCCAACACAGCCCGGCGTTCTTTACTTCACCAAGGAGCTTGCAGGACCCTTGGTTGCCGAGGTCAACTGATGTCTTCCGACAAGCGTCCTCCCCGCCTTCTCGCGGCCATGGCTCATCCCGATGACGCTGAAATGTTGGTAGGGGGGACGCTGTTTCAATTGAAGGAACTGGGCTGGGAGTTGGGCATCCTCACGATGACGGCGGGGGATTGCGGCTCAGCCAACACTCCGCGGGAGGAGATTGCGCGCATCCGTTACGCAGAGGCGTGCGCGGCAGCGGAGTTCCTGGGCGCGATGTACATTTGCGCCGGTTTGATGGACGTCGAAGTGTTTACCAACGCGGAGAATCTTCGCCGGGTGGTGGATTGCATGCGGCGATTCGATCCCGATGTGGTCGTCACGCACTCGCCGGTCGATTACATGCTGGACCACGAGGAGGCTTCTCGCCTGGTTCGCGGAGCATGCTTTGCCTTAGGCATGCCGAACTACGAAACGCGGCAGAATCCGCCGGCCAAGACGGGGCGAGCGACGCCCACGCTCTACTATGCGGACGCCTTGGAGGGGAAGAGTCCCACGGGGGAGCGGGTCTATCCGCAGTTTTACGTGGACATCACCAAGACGCTGTCCAGCAAATGCGAGATGTTGGCACGGCATACCTCGCAGCGCGAGTGGCTTCGTTCCCATCACGGCGTGGACGAGTACCTCGGCAGGATGACTGCGTGGGTGGCCGGTTACGGAGGGGAGTGCGGCGTTACCTATGCGGAAGGCTTTCGTCAGCACCTCGGACACGGCTATCCGCATGAACCTGTGTTGCAGGACGCGCTTGCCCACTACGTGCATGTTCGCTGCGGATCCTGAGCGGACGTACTTTCACGCAGGTTCAGTGTCCCAGTTTGGCGTGTAGCGCCGGGCTTTAACCTGGCAAGGGCCGCCCGCTGCTGTAGCGGCGGTCTATGACCGCCGTCCGGCGCTGATAGAGCGCCGCTACAGTGACTGATGGGGCCAGCGACAGCGGCCGGGACGGCCGCGCTACCTCAGATACTGCAGGAACGAGTGGATAATGACTCCGCAGAATCCTTACCGCTCCGACTCGGAAACTATCGCGAAGCTCTCCCCGGAAGATTTCGTCCCCGACGGGAATCTGGGGAAAGAAGTCTGGCAAAAAGCCAGCCGGGTGGCGTTCGACCACGACTGGATGGGTGAGCGTCATTTCCCTGAAGCCGCCACCGAGGTGGCTTGTTCGTGGACTCCCTCCCATTTCTATTTTGCATTCTGGTGCAGGTACACTGAACTCAATGTTTACGAGGGGGAAGATCCCGCCGTTCAGAGATTCGGTCTTTGGGATCGCGACGTCGCCGAGGTTTTTCTGAACCCGTTTCCCGAACGGGTGAACCACTATTATGAGTTCGAGGTGGCGCCTAACAACCAGTGGATTGATCTCGATGTTGACCTCGACAAAGAGCCGTCCTACGACGATGTTTGGGATTCCGGTTTCTTGCACGCCACCCGCCTTGACCCTGCCGCGCATATCTGGACTTGTGAAATGAGCATTCCCGCCGTGTCGGTGGGGATGCAGTCAGTACGCCCGGGCTGGGAGTGCCGTGTGAACTTCTATCGCTGCGATGGCCCTGGCGACGACACGCGGCGCCGCTTTCTCGCCTGGAGTCCCACTCTTTGCACCAACCCGTCGAATTACTTTCACGTGCCAACGCGTTTCGGCAAGATCCGTTTCGAGTAACTCACATAAGATCAGGAGCACGATGATGCGTCGCATATTCCTGGTGGTTCTTCTCGCCGTCATAACCTCGCCAGCGGGAGCGGCTGATCGCAGTCCTCTTCTTCCTCGCCCCCAGCACGTTACCTATGGCTCGGGTGCGATCCGAGTGCGCGGGTTAGGCGTCCGGCTTCCCGCCGAAGCTGCCCCTGAGGATTGGTTTGCTGCGAAGACCCTCTCGGCCTGCCTGTCGGAGCGTGCAGGCGATCCCATTCCCGTTTCCCAGGGTGAAGCCGCGGGCCGGCTGATTGTGCTCAAGAGGACCGGCAGTGTAGACCCGGTGCCGGTGCCGGGTGAACAGGCTGGGCCGCAATCCCGCGAGGCATACTCGCTCAAGGTGAGTCCTGACGGAATCGAGCTCAGCGCGGCTTCCTCAGCAGGATTGTTCTATGGTGCACAGACGGTCTGCCAACTTGTCGAGGGCAATGCGGCCGAAGCAGCCATTCCCGAGGTGGAAATTCACGACTGGCCGGCCGTCCCCTATCGGGGCGTGATGATCGACATGAGCCACGGCCCGCTGCCCACCGTGGAAGAGGTCGAACGCCAGTTGGATTTCCTTGCACTCTGGAAGGCGAACCAGTACTACTTCTACAACGAGGCCAGCATTCAGCTTGACGGTTATCCGCTCATCAATCGGCGTGGGCGCTTCACCAAGGATGAGGTGCGGCGGATCGTCGCCTATGGACGCGAGCGGCACATTGATATCGTTCCATGTTTGGAGCTTTACGGCCACTTGCACGACCTGTTCCGGGTGGAGAAGTACTCTGCTTTGGCGGATTTGCCGCATGGCACCGAGTTTGATCCCAGGAATCCGAAGGTGATGGCCCTGCTAACGGACTGGGCCCACCAGTTCGCGCAACTCTTCCCGAGCTGCTTTGTCCACATCGGATTCGATGAGACTTTCCAGATCGAAATCGCTGCCAAGGAATCGAAAGGCGCTGCTAACCCGGCCAAGCTGTTTGTCGAGCAGCTTACCAACGTGGCTCGGCTTTTCCAGGATAACGGTAAGACCGTGATGGCCTGGGGCGACATCATGGTGAAATACCCGGAAATTGTCTCGGAGCTGCCGAAAGGCCTGGTGGCTGTGGCGTGGGAGTATGATCCCGGGCCGGAACAACATTACCAGCACTGGCTGGGCCCGCTGGCTGCTCAGCATGTCCCGCACGTGATCGCTACCGGCGTGACCAGTTGGAACCAGATCGCGCCGGACTTCGCGCGCAGCTTTGAGAATATCGACACATTCCTCGCGGCGGGACGCAAGTCAGGATCGATGGGCATTATCAATACGATCTGGACCGATGATGGTCAAATGCTGATGCGCATGGCGTGGCCGGGAATGGCCTACGGCGCGGCCGCGAGCTGGCAATCGACGCCCATCGATCACCAGGGATTTTTCCCGGAGTACGCACGTCTGATGTATCCGCCCAAGGTCGCGCCCGAGGTAGCAACGGCTCTCGCAGACCTTACCGGTTCGGAACTCGCCATACAAAAGTCGATTGGCGATGACTCGATGCTGGTGCTGTGGGCGAATCCTTTCGCTCCGTCTGTCTACAAGAAGTGTTCGGCCAACCAGGAGGCGCTGAAACGGACTCGCCTGCTGGCCGAAGACGCCATGGAACACTTGGACCGGGCTCTTGCCATGGGCGGCGACCCCGTCACGATCGGCAATCTGCTGTTCGGTGCGGAACTGCTCGACTACGCCGGGCAGAAGTTCCAAACCGCCCCGGAGCTCGATGCCATGTGGCGCCGGCTCGGTCCCAAGCGTCCTAAGGACGAGGTTTGGTGGAATGAATGGAATTCCCAGGTAAGCTACCAGGACCACTCGCGGCTGGTTGATCTCATGGATGCGATCACGGAACTCCGCAAGTCTTATCAGTCCGAATGGCTTGCTGAATACACGCCGTACCGTTTGGATTCAGCGCTGGTCCGCTGGGACGCGGAGGCTGACTTCTGGCGCAAGCTCCAGGTGCGGCTCGATTCTTTCTCGAACCGTTCCCGTGAAGGGGATGCTCTGCCAGCGCTTGAAACGCTTGTCCCCAAAGACTGATTGGGAAGGACATGAGGCAGGGAGGCGCGTTCCGCCCCGGCCTCGCGTGGATCCGTTGTAGGGGGACGGTTTGCCACCTCCTCACAGGGTAGGGCAAGCCCCTGCCCCAACAGCGGAGCACATGCGGTTGCATCAATCTTCCTTGCTGAACGATTCCAGAGTTGGGAGTACATCTCCCTTATGGAATGTACTTTCGAAATTGCGTAGCCGCTCTTGAAGTCTCCGCCAGTAAAGGAACTCTGCAGTCCACCTGCCCATCACGGTTCCCAAACGATAGGGCGTGTACTCAGCGAGCCATGCTGCCCGGTACGCTTGCTGCAGGTCACCGCTTGCATCCAACAGATCCTCGATCCGGCTGTGATCATGGGACGTGAATTCTCCGATATAGAACTCCAGCTTTTCGGGGTCGGGGTGGTCTCCCAGCGTTTGCCAGAAGCTCGCCATTTCCGCCGCGTAGATGTTCTTCATGCCGGCGTAGTCAAGCATTCGCGCTTCGAGTAACAGGCCGGATAACGTAGATGGATCTGCGCCCCGCCGCAGCGCCTGGGCGAGATGCTCGATGGCGTCTTCGGCCCGCAGCCGGCTCTCCCGAAAATTGTCACGTTGCTTCGTGGCCCGCTCCAGATGCGACTTCGTGAACGGGTCGTCCCAAAAGGCCGGTGAGGTTTCCTCCCATTGAAGGTGCCCTCCGTCGATCGCCCGCGCCAGCGCCACTTCTGCCTTGTCCACCGAGGCAATGCCCTCCGCCACATCCGCTGCTACAGCAGCCCCATACATGATGCCGGCATAGTCCGAGAAGAATCTGCCGCGGTCCACCGGGGCCGACTGCCATGCGGCGACGGCCCCATAGGCCATGCCGGGAAATGCCGGCCTGATCAGGACGGCAATGTCATCCGTCCAGATTGTGTTGATCATTCCCGTGACCCCATGTCTGCGCCCTGTCGCGAGAAAAGCATCGATGTTGTCGAAGGATCGGTCGAAGTTGGGTGCCACCTGATCCCAGACGCTCACACCGGTGGCCACAAATCGCGGCAGCGGGCTCTCCTCGAACGGTTTCCAGTAGGGTTGATAAACCGTGCGGTCGTAACCCCACGGCACGATGACGGTGCCGGGCGGAATTTGCGGGATCAGGTCGGGATACTGCGCGAACATGTCGCTCCAGATCAGCAGTGTCCTGTTGTGTTGCCGGATCAGATGTGAGACGAGCCGGAACTGCTCCATATACAAGGCGGCTGGCGTGGCCTTGCTTCGATCAACGACCACAGGAGCTTCCCTCGTCTCGTCGAATCCGATGTGGAAGAAGGGACTCGGAAACAAATCCGCCAGTTGCTGGACCCATCGGTCGAGTAACGCGGCAACCTGGGGATTGCGGGGGTCGAATTCGCTTCCATGCGGAATGATCGCCAGATCGGCATAACGTTCCACACGGAAAAGGTCGTGCAGGTGGCCGTAGAGCTCCATGCAGGGAACGACGTCGATGTGCCGCTCGCGCGCGTAGGCCACAACCCGGCGAATCTCATCCTGACTGAATTGCGCGTCCGGGCTCAGAAGTGGATACCCTTCCAAGGCGACGCTTGCTTCTGAGTACAGGTAGTACTGGTTGTTCATCCAACGAGCTAGGAAATCGAGCTGCCGCTTGACCTCGGCTTCGGTGGGCAGCGGACCGTGACTGGTATCGATCATCACACCACGATAGGGAAGTGACGGCCAGTCGTGAATCTCGACTTCAGGCACCGCCGCTTCCGCTCCCGCTCCCTCGACAAGTTGGCAAAGTGTCTCGGCGCCGTAGAACAGGCCCGCCGTAGAGACCGCTTGAATCTCAATCTGGTCGCCGGCGACCTTTATCCAATAAGCCTCCCGGGATTCGGGACCCGGCTGTTCGCCCGGCACAGGCAGCGCACCCACCGGTCCCGTTCTTTTCAAAACGACGGCGCGCCCGGCCGTGCTGGCCTCGGCGATGGGCACAAGGCTGCCTGCGAGTCTCGACAACTGGGATGAAAGGGTCGTCGCCGCAAACCTATCTTCAGGCGTGGCGCCCTGGGGCAACTGAATACTCACGCCACGAATCCGCACCTGCCCGGAGCCATAGTGGATCTGCTGGGGGCGCGGCAGCAGCGGAGGATGCTCCGCTGCCTGGAGCGGCAAAAGAACACCAAACACGAAGATCGCGGCAAGCAAGCGGTGCATTGAATGGCTCCTTGGAGAGCTAAGAAGTTGACGTACACCTTGCGCTACTCGGCTATAGCGGGCCTCGCGCCGTCAGACCGCGAGGGCGTACGGCCGTCCAGGCTTGTCCAAATTGAGCTTTGGAAAAGAGAGGCGGAATTCCTGATAAGTTGAGGTTGGCATTTGACCAATGTTCAAACTCAACGAGAGGAGATTCCGCCGTGAGTCGAGTAGGCAGCATCTTCTATGCCTTGGCTGTTGGAAAGTGCCAAACACCGGCGGGTGCTGGCTTCTCTATGTTGCCGCCAACTCGTGTCCCTTCCGCATCATGGCCTGCATGTTCTCGACGGGCACGTCGCGTGGAACCATTTCGCCACTGTCCAGCATGAAACTGGTGTTCCGGCCGATGGACATGAGGTGTTCAACTTCCTTTTCCACCTGGCCGGGCGTTCCGCGCATTAACGTCTCGATAGGATCCACGTTGCCCATGACGCAGGCCTTGCCGCGGGTGGCGTCGAGAACGGCTTGCATATCCGCGGCCGGTCCGACGCTGATGGCATCGGGCCGCAGTCGGCATTCCAGCTCAAGGTGAGGGATGGAAATCTCACTATTGTGCAGGAACACCATGCCCCCGGCATCGTGGCAGGCCTGGATGACTTTCCGGCAGGGTTCCGCCGCGAACTCTTCATACTGCTTTGTGGAGAGCAAACTGGAAAAGGCATTGCAGTCTCCAAGCCAGATCGCGTCGGCGCCCGCCTTGATCTGCGCCACGCTCCAGAGCGACTGCCATTCCACAAAGAAATCCATCGTCTCGCGCAGGAGGCCGGGGTCGTCGTACATCAGCAGCATGGGTATTTCAAGCCCGTACAACAGTCCCGCCGAGGAATACGGGGCGGCGTTGCTGCCCACGACGCACACGGTATCGCCGAATTCAGCCTTCAGCCGGCGCAGTGCTTCTAGCTTGATCGGCAGGCGGCCGTCGCGGCTGGGATCGGGCAGCTTTAGACCTTTCACCGTGTCTTGCGTGGCCGCAAGGTAGCCGTGCGTGGCCCGTAAAATGTTTCCTTCGCCGACACAACCCACACCTAACACCTCAAATTCGAAGCAGTCGTCCACTTGCAGCCAAGCCCAGTCGTAGTCGAATTCCCGTACCGCCGCGCCCCACACCTCAACCAGCTTGTCCGCACTCTGGGCGACCTCCTCGTAGGTGTACTTGCCGAGCCACTTGACGTCGAACTCTTCGCTCAGCGCGAACACCGGCGTGCGATGGGGTTTCTTGAGCGCTGCGCATGCACGGATGTCGTCCATCACGCCTTGATATGCCATTGCTTGCCTCCTTGGTGCTTATGGGAACGCATGCCGGTTGATAGTGTGCACCACCGGCGGTGGCGTAACTCGCTCGGCTCGCCGGATTCGTGCGCTTGTATCGCCGCTGCAAATCACTAGACCGGGTTCGTGTTCTCGGCGCCCCCCGAATGGTCCGCCCACGCTCGCCGCTGCTCTGCCAAGGTGTCGAATACGGACCGTTCAACCATAAAACGCGGCGGCTTAAGGGCAGGAATCTCGAAGACCTTTTCGAGGACGTTGAGTGCTGCGCCCAACAGGCACGCATCGCTCCCGAGCTCTGCAAAACGGAACTGGAGGTTCGCCGTGGATGGCCCCAGCGCCTGCTTTTTTACTGCATACTCGATCTGCGCCAGAAAAGCGTCTCCTGCCAAGGCCAGGCGGCTATCCAAAACCACGATAGAGGGATTGAACAGATTCACCAGCGTTGAGATGCCTAGACCCAGATACTTCGCAAGTTCCTCGACAATCGCCATGCAGGTCTTGTCCCCGAGTTTGGCGGCCTGGAGGACGGTCCAACCTGTGATGTCCTCCGTCTTACCGTTCGCAAGCTCCAGGGCGCGCGAATTGCTTCCTTCCTGAACAGCGTTGCGGCAGCGCGCTTCGATGGCGGATAGTCCCACCAGGGCTTCGAGGCAGCCAAAGCTCCCACACGTGCAAGGAGGGCCGTTCTCCACCATGGGAATGTGTCCAAACTCGCCGGCCACCCAATCGTGTCCCCACACCGTCCGGCCGCCCGCCGTGATGCCGGCTCCGATCCCTTTCCCGTACTCCACATAAACCATGTCGTCGGCGTTTGCGCCTGCGCCCAGAACGCGTTCGGCGAGTGCCTGCGCTCGCGTGTTACTCTCGAGAATTACGGGGATGCCGAACTGTTCCTCAAAGAGCTTCTTGAGGGGAACGTTTTTCCAGAAGTCGAGCGTGGAGGAGAGCAGGGAAATGCCTTCTCGGACGTTGACCAGGCCGGGATCGGCAACACCGATTCCGAGCACCTTCTCCGGTGCGATTCCCGCCTGCTGAATGGCCGCACGGGTGCATGAGAACAACTGATCCAGAAGCCCCTTGACTCCCGCGCGCGTGCAGGTTGCTTCCGCTACCTTGCTTTTGATGCGGGGAAAGAGACTCGTCACCGCGGCGGAAACCTCTTCCGAATCGAACTTGACCACCGCAATAAAGCCGCGATCTTCGCTCAGTTGCAGCAGGGTCTGCTTGCGGCCCTTGGGATTGGCGGAGCGGCCGACTTCGCGCAACTTGTCCTCGTCCAGCAGCTCGCGCACCAGGGCTGAGATGACACTCCACCGCAAGTGCGTCAGTTGCCGGATTTCGGCCCGCGATAGGGGCCCGTACTTCCACACCAAAGCCTCAATGACTGACCTGTCCCTTTCCCTCTTTTCTGAGACGTGTTTCATAGTGATCCTAAGCTGTCTGCGCCGCTCCGGTATTGGCGCACCGGATGACACTGAAGAGCATCCTGATTAGCGGGAGATAATACCATTATTCTGAAGGCTACGCGAATTCCTCTTGGCAGGTTGTTGTCAGAATCATGGGGTGGGTGACGGGGTTCGAACCCGCGACGTCCAGATCCACAGTCTGGCGCTCTACCAGCTGAGCTACACCCACCATACCGGTGTGTCGTGCTGCGGTTCAGCAGTTCTTCTTTTGTAACACTGCATCGTGAAGGGTGTCAACTGGAGTGCATCTGCAGTGGTGTCTCAGTTCGGCATTTGCCGCGGTGTCTACGGCCGCCGTCCGGCGCTCATCGAGCGCCGCTACAGCAAACTGAGACACTACCGCAGCCGCTCCGGGCGTGCGACGTGGAAGCTGGAGCCGCTGACCTCGCACCGGCTGTGCCACGCCCGCTTCGCCGTCAACTCCGGCCAGAGACGCTAAGGCTTCGCGGGTTCGACGGGAATCTCCTGAAGTTCCGTGGGCTGCTGGCAGCAGACGCACGGTCCCGGTTCGAGGGCCTCGATATTGCACACGCGGCAGTAATAGCGAATGCGGAATAGCCTCCCGTCGCGGACGACGAAAATGCGTTCGACCTCGAAAACACCGTGCGGCTTGGGAGTCCCTTCCAGGCGTACCTCGCGGCCTCTCAGCCTCTCGTCCTGGAGAGTGTGGAGCAGGTAGGAATTGACGCTCGCGAGCGCCTTCACCCCGTCTTGGGTTTTGAGAATAGGCGCGCCGGCGGCCGTGATCGCGAGCTTACCATCCACGGCGGCGAGTGGTTTCGCTTGCGCCGCCCACAGGCTCGGGGCGGGCAGGGAAGCGAGCAGCAGAAGCGCTCCGGCCGCGCGACGCGAGCGGAGCGCCGATTTCGTGCGATCAGCCTTCATATTTGCCGACGATGGTAATGGCGAGCGGAAGATCGCCAGTCGCCGTGTGTCCTTTCAGTTGCAGATTCCAGTGTCCCTGGTCATCTTTGACGACGGACGGGAAGGCGTCGCCGCTCGCGGGCGCGGCCACAAGCAACGCCGGATGCGCCGTGCCGGAGGCTTCGCGGCCCAGCTTGACCAGCGCTTCGAAGTCGAGCGTCTTGGCCGCATCCTGATCGGCCGCAACGGGCGCGAGGACAATCGCATCGCGAGTGGGGTTCACGCCCATGTGGTTCCCGTCTTGAGGGATCAAGGCGTAGCGCAGTGTGTAGAAGCCCGGCTTGATGGCCTGGCCGCGGAAGTCCGTCGTGCCGCCCGGGAAGTGTACGACTCCCAGCAGCGTGCCCTGCGCGAGACCTCCGTAGAGGAGGTCGCTTCCGCCGCCCGCGGAGCTTGCCGGAATGGACTTCTGTAACCAGACTTCGCACAGGGTTGCGCCCTGGGCATTGGTGGTGCGCGCGCCCTGGCTATCGAGCACGCCGGACAGCGCCGCGGGAACGCCGGAGGCCGCCGCTCCGATGGCTTCAGCTTTGTAATCGCCCTGGCCCAGCGCCACCGCTGCCGTGAGAAGTTGTGCTGCCAGAAGCGCGATCAGCGCGTGTCGATATCGCATTGCCCCCCTCCTTTTGCTACAAGTTGAACTCGCCCACAAACGAGCTGCGCTTGTCCACGTGCCTCCACACAACTCCCAGGCCCTTGCCCTGGAAGGAATCCTCCAGCGTGAAAGCCGGCATGGCGTGAGCGAGGCTAACCAGCGGAGGGTAGTAGACGGACTCGTTGCCGCAGATGTGATCGCCATGGCAGAGGCTGCGCGTTTCGATGCCCGCCAGATGCCCGGCCACCAGCTTTGCCTCACCGTGGTTTTCGCCTCGCCCCACGGTTAGTTTGATGGGCGCAACTTCCGACCGCACCACGTGATCCACGAGGCCACCTGCCGCGGACGCCGCAAACTCGCCCAAGGCGGCGCGCTGCTCGCGGCTGGCGCGCGAGTCGAGAATCAACACGGCCTGGGCGGGCAGGGGATTGTGATAAGGATCGCCCAGCGTCGCCTGGGTTGTGACCACGGCCACCACGCTCAGCCCGCTAAGGTCGATCCCTCTCCATTCGCCTTGCGCGATCTTCCAGGCGAGGATCGCCTCCTTGCCGGTCAGCCCCACTTCGGAGTTGGCGAAGCACGGCCCCGTGTAGATGTCCGCGCTGCGGACCTCGACGTAATCGCCCTTGATGGCCGCCCTTCCCGAAGCTGCCCAAGTTGACAGCGACGCCAAGGCGACGGCCAGAGAGACCATGAGTCTGCGCATGATCCTGACCTCCGCGAACCTGATTTTCTAACCAAGCCCCATGGACATTTTATTACACTTGGGCGCCTGCTTCAACTACGCGAGCAAGGTGAATTTCCAGAGTAGCGAGGTGTTTCAGCCGGACCGTGCCGCGCCGGGGAGGCGGGTGTGTGGCGTGCCGTTGTGGGGTTTGCAGGTGAGGGCGGCTCTTGGTGGACGAAGTGACTCTTCTGAATTGATGATGACAAAGTGTCGGAAGGCTAAGGGCATTGATCGCACAGTGAGCGGTTTTTCAACCTCGTGACTTCCTTTGTTTTCATACACATCGTTGGATAGCGAACTCGTAACTATGTTATTTTTCAACAACATCGTTGGACTTGTCAAAATGTCACTTTTAAGTGGTTTGTTTTCATATACATCGTTGGACTAGCCTGAATTTTCACCAAACGTGCGAAATTTGCCATGATTGCAAACATTTGTTTCTAATGCACTTAGCTCGTTGTCGATTTTCACAAATCTGCCGGTAACAGCTTATAACATGTTTGTTTTCATAAATATCGTTGGAAACGCAGCGACTTTCGCATTTTGCGGGCGGGTTTGTGGTCACAGTCTTGACAGTCATTTTGTACCTGCGATCCCTTCCTTCTTCCCACTGACGGACCGTACCAGGTGCTTTCCCAGGCACTCAGCTCCGAACGTATCAAAGCATTCGGAGGTTGTCCATGCGTATATTTACTTAGTGATACTCGTGCACACGGGAGAGCCTTTGCAATATGGGCGTGCAGTCGGCGACACAAGTTGGAGTGGCAGACTTCAGTCACTTCCGAAACGGCGGCAGCCGGTTCCGTGGTGGAGGGATTCGAAGCTATCGGTGTTCCTGAGGAAGTTGGTTGCGGGGGCTGGATTTGAACCAGCGACCTTTGGGTTATGAGCCCAACGAGCTACCAGACTGCTCCACCCCGCACTTGCAGTATACCGAATCAGCTTGTCAGTGCCAAACCTTTTTTTAGTTGGGTGCGGTTCTTATTCGGTGGTGCTGCCTTTGGCTGACGGTGCCGGGAGGGATTTCTCACCGCCCAGCGCGCCAGACTGATGAGAACACAAGTCCAGGCGTCGGCCGTGGCTCAGCTTAGCAGCCCGTCTGCTAAATCTGTGCAATCTGCGGATTCACTGTTCCAGCAGGTTGACTTCGCGAATTTCGCCTCCGGCCAAGGGCACGCGCAGGGTTTTGATTTCCGAGGGCCGGAAGGTTCCCGTCCAGCGCCGATTCACCAGTCCCAGGTTGAGTGTCGCCGTGGCTTCTCTTCCGGCTGTTTCGTAGCACCGCACGATGAGGTCATCCCCATCCTCGGATTTCTTGACCGCTGACACCACGACGTTGGGCACATCGACGGACAGGAAGGAAGCCGCGAGCGGCCGCGTTCCGCCATGAATTCCCTGGTAGAGAACAGGAACCGGAGCCGTCAATTCTTCCGCCAGGCGGACCACTCCGGCGTCCTGCCAGGGTCTCGCGTGGGGAGCCAGCAGCATTCGGAACGTCTGCTCGCCCTGGTCCTGCCAGAGGTATTCGCCGTTGGGTTCCAGCTTGCGTGGGTCGTGCTGAGCGTATGCGGCGCCCCGCGTGATGGAGATCCGCAGGTCGTTGCCTTCGACGCTGTAGCCGTACTTGGCATCATTGATTACCGCGAGCCCGTATTCCTTGCCCGCCCGCTCGCCGGCGAGATCGATCCAGCGCTGTCCTGGGTCCTCATCTCCTTCCGCCTTCCGCACCTTATAGCCATACGCGATTTCGTACGTGGGCCGGGGATTCTCGACGCCCACCGGGAACGAGAATTTCAGGATCTTCTGGTGTTCGTGCCAGTCGAGAGTGACACGTGCTTCCAGAGTTCGCGCGCCGGCGTAAAGCATCCAGTCCGTCTGAAGTGAAGATGCTCCGTAAGTCGTGCGCACGCGAACGGTGGCGCGCAGCGGGCCATTCTCTAACACGCGAACGCGAGCGCCGCCGAAGGAGCCGAGTTCCTTGGTATAAGCGCGAACCCCGTGGCTCCACGTATCGCTATGATCGTCGAGGACCACGGCCCGAGACCCTCCGGCGCGGCCCCGAAAGACCTCCGTGCTGTTGTCTTTGTCGTACAGCGCGAGCGTGCCATCGCCGGCGAAACTGACGCGGAGATGCTCGTTCTCGATGCCTTTCTCCGTGGCGTGCACGGCAGAGGCCGGCGCGGGCGCCGCCGCGACCTTCCGTAACCGGAACTGCCGGTATCCCAAGGCCGGCACCGGTGCACGGAAGACCAGCTTCACTCGGTCATCAACCACCGTCGAAGCCTGCGCCCATTGGTGCGGCACGCTGTTGCCGTGCTCATCTTCCAGCCGGGAGGCTACCGTGCCCGGTCCGCCCTCGCTGAAGTCGAACCCCAGGTCATACTCCACGTTCAGCATTGCGTCCCAAGCATGAGGATTGAAAACCACCAGGTACTCTGACTCGGGATCTTCCGCGGGAATTTGCCAGGCAATTTTCTGCGCTGCCAGGTTTATGGCTTGGTCCGCCACTTCCTGCGCGTACCCGTAAGCATGCCTCGACACCACGTAGTGTTCCGGAAGAGCTGTTCCTGCCATGCTGTCGTGGAACTGCATCAACAGCACTTTCTTCCAGGCTGACGTGAATTCGCTTTGGGGATAATCAAAGCCCGCGACGGCGTGGGCCAGGGCGGCCATCTTCTCTCCCGTGGCAAGTGCGGCTTCGGTGATGCGATTGTCCTTCTTGATCTCGGAAACCGCCGTGTAGCATCCCACCGAGTGATGCTGTAAGTCATCAGCCACGACGGGGAGGTTCGCGAGATGGCTCACTTCCTCAAAGTACCGGTCGGGGGTGCTGAAGAGGAACGCGGGTGCGCCCGCTTGTTTCTGCATGTCCAGTATCGATCGGATGTTCTCTTTGGCGGGTCCGCCGCCATGATCGCCCGCGCCATAGAAGAGCATGAGGGACTTGGTGGGTTCCTGCAGGCCCAAGAAATCGCGCGCGGTGTCTGGCAATTGTTCCGTGAAGCCATAACTGTACGGGATGCGATAGGTGAGGATGCGCGTCCCGTCGGGGCCCTCCCACCAGAAGAGATCGCCCGGCAACTTCTTCTCGTGGGTTTGGGGCCGCATGAAGACGTAGCCGTGCAGGCCTTCGAGTTTGAGAATCTGCGGCAAGGTGCCGGGGTGGCCGAATGAGTCGGGGTTGTAACCGATCTGCGCGGTGCGCCCGAGCAGCCGCTGAAATAGCCGCTGACTGTAAAGACCCTGGCGAGCCAGCGACTCACCGTTCGGGATGTTCGCGTCCGGCTCGATCCACCAGCCGCCCACTACGTCCCACCGTCCTTCCGCGACGCGCTGGCGGATTTCCTCCATCATGGCGGGGTCGGTGGCCGCGACCCATTCATAGAACTGAGCGGAACTGGCAGTGAAGGTGAAATCCGGATACTCCTTCATGCGGTCAAGCGCCGATCGAAACGAACTGTGGGCGACCGCCATGGCTTCCGACCACGGCCAGAGCCAGGGGGCGTCAATGTGAGCGTTGCCGATCATGTGCAAGCGGTACTGCGGCGCCTGCGCCGGCCAAGCACCTGAAGATTGCGCGGTAGTCTTTGTAGCCACCAATGCGGACGTGAAAATGATGCCGGCCACGGCCAAGGAGCGAACTGCGGAAGTCATGTTTGTCTCCACCCGGAGGAATTCATCCCCAGTTGCAGGGTAACCAAAGGAAGCTTTGATTAACACCTTGCCAGCGTCCGGTCAACCGGCAATTTCAGGCGGCAATTTCGGGCGGCCGGTGAGCGGCGTGGCGACAGCAGAGTCGTTCACAGTTTCCACTGCACCTTCAGAGCTCGTATTTTCCTCGGCGGCGAAGAGCAGCGGCCGAAGACGGCCGCATTGGATTCTGCCCGACGCCATTTTGGGCTGGCCGGACGACGTCCAGCAAGCGGCAGCGATGCGCAGGCGCGACCCGGCTGTTCTTGTGCCCCGGTACCCGGCTGCTTCGTGGGGAGGGCACTGCACCGCGATTCTGTAGTTGTCACGGACGCAGCGCAAGGCGCGCTTGACGGAGACTTAAGTGCTTGCGCGCCAGCAGTTTAAGGCGGCAGCCTGGTCTTACACCCAGTGCCCCCGGAAGCACTGCGCCACCCCGTTGAATGCGAGGCCAGTGGCAGCCAGCGCCGTGGTTTACGCGTAACCTTACGCCGTGAACCTTTACACCCGGCGGAGGTTAGCCGTAGTCTCACCGCCGAACGTCGCCAAAAACATTGTTCACCTGTGCCGACAGTCTCGAAGCGCCGTTTTGCCAGCCAGCGAGCAGGCAGCGAAATATGCTGACGGCCCAAACGGCTGGGCACAGTCACTTGTTTAACTGCTGCGAAGATTGAGCCCTGTGTTCTTCCAAGCGTTGGCCTGTTTCTTGAGATGTGCTCGGCGTTAGTCGCCGCGGCTCTTTGGGGATGAACTCTCGAATATCCCTACTAGGAGAGTGACCATGAAGCAGATGAAGCGAAGGCCCTATCGTTGGGTTCCCGTTTGTGGCGCCCTGTTGATCCTGCTGGCTCGTATCCTGGCTCCCATTCCGGTCCACGCGCAAGGATTTGACTCCGCTCTGGTGCGTGGAGTGGTCATGGACTCCAGCCGGGCTTTCATTCCCGGTGCGACTGTAACCATGACCAACGACGGGACGAAGGTCGTACAGACGGCCACCACGGATGCCATGGGGCGCTATATTTTCAATGTGTTGCCGCCGGCCTCCTACACGGCGACCGTGACGATGGAGGGGTTCAAGACCCTCGTGCAGCCCAACATTGTCCTGCGAGTCGGCCAGCAGTCGGACCTGGACTTCACCCTGGCCGTGGGTGCGGTGACGCAGACCGTGGAAGTGAAGGGCGCCGCTCCTCTCGTTAACACCGTAAGTGCAGCCCTCGGCACGGAAGTCACCAACAAATATATTAGTGACATGCCGCTGATGGACCGGCAGATCGTTAGTTTGTCGTTCCTGGCGCCCGGCGTGACGACTGTGACCGGGCAGGAAAAGGTCACGGGTTCCATGGGCGGGTCCAACTTCGTTTCCAACGGACAGCGCAACGCTACGGCGGAGTTCCGGTTGGACGGTGCGATGGCCAGCCTTCCCGAGGGTGGAGAGGGCGGAACCAGCAATGTTAGTTACCTGCCTTCGCTCGAATCCATCCAGGAGTTTAAGCTCCAGAACAATAGCTTTTCGGCGGAATACGGCAACAACGGCGGGACGGTGGTGAACATCGTCACCAAGTCGGGCACCAACGCGTTCCACGGCAGCGGTTTCTACTTTCTCCGCCGCCCCAGCCTGGACGCCAATGACTTCTACTCCAATCGTGATGGCGAACCCAAAGGCGCCTATGCCCACGACCAGTACGGCGGCTCCGTCGGCGGCCCGATTCGCAAACAGAAGACCTTCTTTTTCTTCGACTTCGAGCGGATGCGGAACAATACCCCTTACACCACCACGACGACCGTCCCCACCGCCGCACAGCGGCTGGGAGACTTCTCCGACACCTATACCTATGACGACGATAGCAACGCGGTTCTCCAGCAACTCTTCAATCCCTATGACGTCGCCTATGACGCCGGAGCGGACGATTACATTCGTCAGCCCTTTAAGGACGCCGGCGGGACGCCGACCCAAAACCTTGCCGACGCCGTGTGCAACAAGCCCGATCCTTTCACCTCTGTCCCTACTTCCGGCCCGTGTGTCAATTCCATCGCTCTCAAAACACTTGCTCTGTACCCGAGCCCGACCGGCTCAGGCGATGAGGTGACCGGATACAACAACTGGACCAAGAAGTTCGTCGAGACGGCCCCCACCTACCGGTTTGACATCCGGGTCGATCACAATTTCTCCACCAACCGGCAACTCACGGCGCGCTACAGCCAGAGTCACACCAGCGACCATCTTCCCGACCCGTTTGAGGCCGAATCCACCACCATCATCAACACTCGCCAGGTAGCCCTGGAACACAACTGGACGGTGACCCCCACCTTGCTGTGGACCGCCCGCGCCTCGTTTACCCGGCTCTTCAATCTCACCCTCTACCCGGTGGCCACCGACCCTCTCTCGCTGGGTTATCCCTCCAGCATGATCATGAACCCCTGGTATGAGAAGAAGGCCTTTCCTTACATAGGCTTCAGCAACTACCAGGGCTTGGCCTCGGATATCTGCTGCACGACCTCCGTCGAAGCCGACAACCAGTGGATGTTCGCATCGTCTTTGACCAAGGTCATTCGCGGTCACAACCTTCGTGTCGGTGGTGAGCGGCGCGTCTTCTTGAACGGGTTCTTTCAACCTGGCAATACCAGCGGCGGATTTGACTTCGGCCCCGACGTCACCGCCCAAAGTGTCTACAACCCGGCGGACTACCACGGTAACGATCTGGCGTCCTTCCTGGTGGGATGGGGGGACGATGGCGAGGTGGGCGCCGTTCCTGCCGTCTACAATAAGTCGATGGAGACCGGCTTTTTCGGGCAGGACGATTGGAAAGTCACGAGCCGTCTGACCCTTAACATGGGGCTTCGCTTTGAGTGGAGCACTCCCTACAGCGAGCGCTTCAACCGCAACCAGTTCAGTTGCTGGAGCTGCGATAGCGGGATCTTCGTTCCCGCGCTCGGTTCGGATTGGCCGGGGAAAGAGCTTTTGGGAACCACGATTCTGGCATCGTCCGGCCAAAAGCACGCGAACCCGGATTACCATTTTGCCCCGCGGCTCGGCTTCGCTTACCGTCTGAACGACAAGACCACCGTGCGCGCCGGCGGCGGCGTTTATTACGGCATGAGCTACGCCACGAACTGGCAATACGGCGGCACGGCCTGGAACAAGGACGTCAACATCCTCTTCTCCAAGGACAGCAACGTTACCCCGTACGCGTCCCTAGAGAACCCCTTCCCGGTCGGGTTCGTGGGACCGCAGGCCGGAAAGTATGGAGCCGAGACGATGTGGGGGTACGGCAACGGCAACCACAACAGCCTGGAATTCCACAACGGCACGATCTACCAGTGGAATATCGGCGTCGAACGGCAATTGTCCCCTTCCACCTTGATTGATGTGAATTACTCTGCCAGCCGCAGCGTCCATTTGCCGTGGAACTTCAAGCCTCTCACCCGAGGTAACAGGAACTTCGTTTCCAAGGCGAACCGAGAGAAGTGGGGAACCTCCGGCCTGGCGGAACAGGTGCCCAACCCCTTCCAATACCTGTTCACCGGTGGGGAGGGAACGGAGCCCATGTTCAACGAGTCGGATTCCATTTACAACGATGCCACGATTCCCCGGATCGACCTGCTGCGGCCCTACCCGCAGTTCCCCGGAAGCTTTGCCGGGCTGCCCAATTTCAACGCCACCGCGACTTACAACGCTCTGCAAGTGCGTTTCGAACGGCGCACCTCGCACGGCCTTAGCTTTACCGGCAACTACACCTACTCGCGCTTCACTTCTACGTCGGATGAGGGCTCCAACGCCTGGTTGGCGAACCTCCAACCAGGTTCACCGCAGGACCTGACGAACCTCGCCGCCGAGAAGAGCATCAGCGCTAACGATGCGCCGCACCGGGTTGCCGCGGCGGTGATTTACGAACTACCGGTCGGGCGGGGCAGGCTAGTGGGCGGGCACATGAACCGCGGCCTCGATGCCCTGGTCGGAGGCTGGCGCGTCACAACTTTTGTTACGCTCCAGACCGGTTGGCCCATCGACGTCCGCATGAACCACAATTTGCTGAGCGACGGCCGCCAGCGTCCCAACGTTACGGGTAACCCGTGCAGTGGGGCGAGCGTTGACGCGGTCGTGAACGAAACCGCCAACTACTTTAACCCCAGTGCCTTCTCGAGCCCCGGAGACCAGGTTCCCGGTAACGCACCTCGCTACTTCTCCGGTTGTCGCGCTCCGGGAATCCACACGCTCGACTTCGGCGTCGGTAAGGAGTTCAAGATTCGGGAGAGCATGCGTGCGGAAGTCCGGGGCGAATTCTTCAATTTCTTGAACACGCCCAGGTTCGGTGGCCCGGGCGTCAACTTTGGGAGCGGCTCCTTCGGGACGATCAGCAGTCAAGACAACACTCCCCGGCACGGTCAGATCGGCGTGCGCCTCGTGTTCTAAAGTAAATTTCTGAGAATGCAATACCGACGGGGGCCCCCTTGGGGGCCTCCTGTCGGTGCAAGTGATAATCACACTGGGAAGTGCATCTTCCCTGCTGTTAGGGGATAGGCAGGGAGGCCTGCCACTACCGGGAGATGCCGCGATCGATATGGAATGCGGGTAGCGCGGCCGGGTGACCATCCAAGGTGCGAAAGAGGACTGCTCGACGGGCAGTGTGTGGATCATCCAGGTTCCGGCCACTGAAAATACCGCCCGGTACTGACTTGGTCAAGACAACCCCGGGTTAGAGAATGGGCGCCACTGCAGCGGCCCCCGGTCTTATGCAACGCCCGTAGAATCTCAACAGCGTCGAGGTCAGCAAATGAAGCGGCGGGATTTTCTCAGCACGGTAGTAGCAGGTGCGGCGGCAACAACCGTCCTGGGCCAGAGTCCCAACCCGGTGCCACCGCTTGCGCCGCGGTCCGCGCTGCCGCGGGCGAGTTGGATTCGCAATGGCATGATCCAGTCCGAGGGTTGGCATGAGACCTATACTTTTGTCGTGCGGCGAGGCGGCCAGCGCCTGGATGCGCGGCAAGAATATGAGTGCGCGCATAGCGAGGAGATGATCCGTACCCTCAAGGACCAGGGCGTGGAGATCTTCGAAACACACTTCTACAAGGGCTTTGGCATGGTCGCGGAACGGCCGGAGATGGAAGACACCCGGCGCGTCGCCCAGATCGCGCATCGCTACGGATTGCGGGTGAGCACGTACATTCAGTGGAACACGATGATGTACGAAACCTTCTTTGCCGAGGAACCGCGCGCGCAGGAATGGGTTCAGCGCGACATTATGGGACGGCCCATCCTGCTTGCCTACGGATACCAGCAGTCGTTTCGCTACCGGCCCTGTTTTGCCAATCGGGAATACCGGAATTATCTGAAGAAGATCGTGCGCCAGGCCGTGGAGGAGGTGACGACTGACTTCATTGACTTCGACAATTTCGATCTCAATCCTGAGCCCGACTCTTGCCACTGCCCGGTGTGCGTCGCGGGCTTCCGCGCCTTCCTGCGCGCCAAGTACACACCCGCCAAGCGCCGCGAGCGGTTTGGCTTTGAGAACGTCGATTACGTGAATCCGCCACAGTGGAACCGCGATAACCCTCCCGAACAGATGGAAATCATCTTCGACCCCGTCATTCAGGAATGGGTGGATTACCGCTGCCAGGTGATGGCGGACGCGCTGCACGAAATCGCTGCTTACGCGAAGTCGCTTAATCCAGAAGTGGTGATTGAGATCAATCCGCACGGAATTACCGGCGGGAATCGCCCCTGGGAAGCGGGGCTCGACCACGCCCGGTTCCTGAAGTGGACGGAGACCTTCGTTACGGAAGAGACCAACAAGGCGGCCTACCTGGCTGATGGGCGGCTCGTGTCGAAGATTCGCAGCTACAAGCTGGCGCGGGCATTCCAGAACGTTCTCACCCCTGTTCCCACTGACGCGCTCGACTTGGCGGAGTGTCTCGCATTCAACCAGACGATCAGTTGCGTGAACAGCTACCCGCTGGCTCCCTATGTACTGCCCTACCTCGCCTTCTATCGAAAGCACCGCGATCTTTACATCGGGACCGAAGACGTGGCGCCGGTGGCGGTCTTGCGCTCCTATCCGTCACTTGCCTACCATCATGCGCGCACCGAGTTGAGCGCCATCCTGGTGGAGCAGGCGCTGATTCAGGCCCGGATTCCTTTCGCGCTGATTTTTGACGAGCACCTGGCGGATCTCTCGGCGTACCGAGTGGTGGTGCTGCCCGACTCGGAGTGCCTTTCCGACGCGCAGTTGAATTCGATCCGCCGCTTCGTGCAAGCTGGCGGAGGGTTGGTGGCGACCGAGCAGGCGGGACTCTATGACGAATGGCGGCGGTTGCGCGTCGAGCCGGGCTTGCGCGGTCTGGTGGATGTGCAAACGCCCGCCAGTGCTTACGAAGAGAGCGTTGAAGGCGCCGTTTCTCACGTGGGGCAGTCTGCACGCACCCAAGCTGGCAAAGGCCGCGTCGCGTACCTGCCGGAAGTGCGGTTTGACGGCGCCCTGCCTGCGCCCGAGCCCTACTTCTCGATCAGCAACCGCTTCTGGAAGCTTCCCCAAAACTGGCGGGAGATTGTTGACGCGATCGCGTGGGCGGCGGGCGACGCGATGCCGGTGACGGTTGCCGGGCCGCCGCACTTGGTCATGAACGCCGTTTGGCAGAAGGAGCAGCGGCGGATGCTCGTCCACCTGGTGAACTACGACACGAGCGAAGCGGGCTCCGTTCCATCGGTTGACGTGCAATGCCGCTGGCTACAGCCGAAGACGGCCAAGGCCGTGACGATCTACTCTCCGGATCAAGAGGGCCCCGCCCCGCTCCAGTTCGTTGCTCGGGGCTCCACCGTGGGATTTACTGTTCCCGACGTCAGAACCTACTCCGTAGTGGCAGTTAGTTGGTAGGCTAGGCGGCGACAACAGAATCGAGGTATCAGATGGCTATTTCTCGCCGCCGGTTTATGGGAACCGCGGTCGTGGGCGCGGTGACCAGCGTCCGGGGAGTCGAAGCCCTGGGCAGAGGAGTTACTCTGACATCGTCCGAGACCCGCGCAACGCCCGCCGGTCCCCGCATTATTCTGCCGCTCAACGCCGGCTGGCGGTTCCGCCGGCAGGTCGCGCCGGGGCCGGAAACGGAGCCGGATTTCTCGGGCGCCCAAAATCCCGGCTATGACGATGCCTCTTGGGAGGAGGTCCATCTTCCTCACACCTGGGATGCGACGCCGCTCAACCCTTTCGGAGTGCCTGGCCATTTCCGCGGCCTGGGGTGGTATCGCTGCAGGTTCGACGTCCCAGGCGCGTGGCAAGGGCGGCGCGTGCACGTCGATTTCAAAGGGGCCTTCCAGGTGGCGGAAGTGTGGATCAATGGGCAGTTGGCGGGGCGCCACGTGGGTGGCTTCACCGGCTTCGCTTTTGACATTACCGACCTGGTGAAGTTGGAAAGCGGCAACTTGCTCGCCGTCCGCGTGAACGATACCTTGGACCCCGGCATTGCGCCGGCGAACGAGACCAACGTGCCCGTCTACGGCGGCATTTACCGTAGTGTGGCGCTGGTGGTCACCGAGCCGGTCCATTTCCCCGCCGGTGCCCTTCACGTGACGTACGAGCGAAGAGAGAATGGTGCGGTAAGCCTCCATGTGTCCACGCGGATTGAAAACGTGGGCCCCGCGAGTGCACGTGCAAAGCTCGAGACCGTGATCCTTGATCCGGCCGGCCAGTTCTTGGCGCGGCTTCAAGAAGAGGTCATTGTCGCGTCAAAGCAACTGAGCGAGGTTCAGCAGACACTTCCGTCCATTCCTCATCCCCAATTGTGGTCACCCGATAACCCCTCGCTCTACCGGGTGCAAAGCACGCTCTACGATCAGAATCGCGCGCTCGACCAGGTGGTGACGGCTTGCGGAATTCGCTTCATGGATTATGACGCGGAGCGAGGGTTTACCTTGAACGGCGCGCCCATTCAGTTGCGGGGCGTCAACCGGCGCCAGGACTATGGATTTCTTGGCGACGCCGTTCCCGAGGCCATCGCCGTCAAAGACATCGAGCTCATCAAAGCGCTGGGCGCGAATTTCATCCGCACGTCCCACTATCCGCAGGATCCCGTCGTTCTCGACGCCTGCGACCGGCTGGGCATTCTGGTGTGGGAAGAGATTCCCAACATCAAGTTGTTTACCTACCCTCTTACGACGGAGAACAATGAAAGCGGCCACATCGAGCGTTTCTCGCGTGCGTTCATGGCGAACCTGAAACAGCAACTGCGGGAGATGATCGCACGCGACCGCAACCACCCTTCGATCATCATCTGGGGCATGGCGGACGACCTGGCCGACTACCATTATCCGGAGGACTTCGCTGAGCTCTCCGGGTTCGTGCATGAACTCGATCCTGCGCGCTGGACGGCGGGCCGCGCGCCGCACGTGACCGACGTCATCGATGCCACGAGCGAGCCGAACCTCGTGGAGGAGCACCGACAGCATCCCGAGCGCAAGTACATCTGGAACGAATGGGGAGCCTTCCCATCCGAGCGGGGACGCGAGGGCCGGCGGGCCGGCACGACGTCGCGTTCTGATCCCGAGAGCACGCCAATGGGTGATAGCGACGCGGCGCGACTGCTGGAAGGCTGCTGGCTGCAATGGAACGCGCTGCCGTGGCTGGGGACCGGCAAATGGTGCATGTTCGATGCGGGTGAGCCCAACAAGGCTTTCAACCGTGCTCCCGAGGGGCCGGACGAAGTCAGCCTTGCACTTCGCTGGCCCTTTAACGACTACATGGGTCTTGCGGACATGTGGCGGCTGCCGAAGGAGGGCTTCTACTTCTTGCAGAGCCAGTGGACGGAGAAACCCATGATCCACATCGTGGGCCACTGGACGTGGACAGGCCAGGAAGGCACCAAACGCTCGGTGCGAGTCTACAGCAACTGCGACACGGTCGAGCTCTTTCTGAACGGGCAAAGTTACGGAGTCCGCGGCCCGGCGCCGGTGGAACGCGTTTGGCGCGACTTCCAGGGAATCATCCAGACCTATCATTCTCCGGACGAGTTCAACCAGCAACTCCTGCCCGGCGCCACGCTGCGCCATCCGCCGTTCGTCTGGGATGATGTGGTTTTCGCCGCGGGCACGTTGATGGCCGTCGGCAAGAAGGGTGGCGCGGTCGTGCGCCACCAAATCCAGACTGCGGGCCCCGCGGTTGGCATCTCGCTGAAAGTGGACAAGACCATGCTGCGCGCCGATGACGCCGATGTGTGTTTCATCGAGGCTGATGTCGTCGACTCCGCCGGCGTCATCGTTCCGACCGCGCGGCCTTGGGTGCGATTCTCACTCGAAGGTCCGGGCCGCTTGCTGGGGGCCGCAGAAGAGGTTGATGCCATCTCCGGAGTGGCAGCGATCAACGTGCAAGCGAGCGGAGAAGCGGGAGCCATGGAAGTGCGAGCCAGCGCCCTGGGGCTTTTGCCGGGCAGCGCGCGTATTCGGTCGATGTTGTGACGTTTGCTCACGTTGGTGTGTTGTTTCGATTATCGATTGTCACTCTGGTGGCGGCCTTAGGTGCTTGCCCCGTTGCATACGCTCTTGAGGGTCGGGAACGGTGCGATTCGTTTCACCAAAGGAGATTCGGCCATGCGCTTTGGCTTCTTTGCGAAACTGCTGATGACGGTGGTGCTCGCCGCGACCTTGGGTGTTCACGCCCCGCTGCTGGCCGCCGATAGGAGCGCGCCGCCGGAGGCGACGATTGTGCGCGGCGGAACGGTCTACGACGGCACCGGCGCTCCCGGCAAGACGGCTGATGTCCTCATCGTAGATGACACGATCCAGGCCATCGGCGCGAACCTCTCCGCTTCGGGTGCGAAGGTCATCAACGCGCACAGCCTTGTTGTCTGCCCCGGCTTCATTGATGTGCATCACCACGCGCACGAGGGGCGCCCCGGCCAGCCGCCGCCACGTGATGCCGTGTCCTGCCGGTTGGAAGCGCTGGTGGGGCAGGGAACGACCACCATCATTGCGGGGCTGGACGGCTGGGGTATGTTGCCGCTCACCGCGTACGCCGATGAGTTGGCCAAGTACCCTTGCAGTCCCAACATCGGCAGGCTCGTGGGGCACGCCGCCGTGCGCGAGGTGGTGGTGGGCAAAGCGGAGCGCCCCGTCACACCTGCGGAACTCGCCAAAATGGCGGCACTTGTCGGCCAGGCGATGAAGGACGGTGCATTTGGCTTGTCGTCGGGGATCGAGTACCTCGGTGACTATGTGACCACGGAAGAGATGATCGCCCTCGCGCGCGCCGTCGCGCCGTACGGCGGGTACTACGAAACGCACCTTCGCAACGAAGACGTGGGCGTTTTCGCGGCCACCGAGGAGGCCGTCCGCATCTGTCGCGAAGGCGGCAATATTCCGCTTTCGATTTCCCACATCAAAGTCGGCTCGTATGATGTCTGGCACCAAGCCGGCAAGCTCGACAATATCCTGGATAGTGCGCGCGCCCAGGGACTCAAGGTCTATGCCAACTGGCGGCCGTCGATCTACTGGGCATCCGACCTAAAGAACTTAGACCCCCAGGGCGCAAGAAGCCTTGCCCAGATCGAGGCCAATATCCGCCGATACTGGCCGGACGCCGCCGCCTACTGTTTCCGGTGCCCGTCGCATCCGGAGATCGCGGGCCAGACACTCGACAAGCTTGCCGCGCGGTGGGGAACTAGCCCGGCCGGGGCCCTGGTGAGGATCTGGGATTTCGCCGACGCGGAGTTTGAATATGCGGCGATGTCGTGGGAGGACAGGAGGGTTTTCATCAACGATCCCTGGACCATGGTGGCAAGCGATGGCGATGACGGGATTCGCTCCGACCGGCCTGACGCCCTGACCTGGGGCTGTTACCCGATCTTTCTCGGCACCATGGTGCGGGATTGGAAGTGGTTTCCCCTGGCGCAGGCGATCTACAAATCCACCGGACTTCCTGCGGAGTTGCTTGGCCTGAAGGATCGCGGAACCCTGCGACCCGGCATGAAAGCTGACCTCGTGGTCTTCGACCCCAATACGATTGCAGGTGAGCCGCACTGGGGTGAAGCGAAGCCGGCGAAAGGCGTTGCCTACACCATCGTCAACGGCGTCATCGTCATCGACCATGGCCAGCATACAGGTGCAAGGCCGGGAATGTTTCTGAGAAGGAAATAGCTCTTCGACATGACGTCGGAGAGTTTCCCTCAGCGCATCGCCTTCCAGTTTCCCAGCTAGGGCTGGAGCCGCATGACGGCAGCGTTGCAGCGATACGGCTGAGCGGTGAATCGCAAGCACATTTACTGCTTGACGCGTGAGGCCGTCGGCTCCCTCCACGTAGTTCATCATCAGACGGTAGAAATTCTGCGTAGCGTGACAGCGCGGCTCCCCGGAATCTGGTGTCCGGTTGTGTTGCCAGGTAGCGGACAGGACCGCCTATATCATGGCAGACGGAAGATGTTCGCGTCGAGGCAAGGACCAAAGCGTGGCGAACCCGCCTGCCTAGTGCGTGAGGAACGCAGGGACGGCAAGCAGCAACTCGCCTACCACACCCGACCATTTATCCTATGCGGCATTCCCCTGCGGCGTCCCCCAGCGCACCAGTTGACTCACACCCGGCGCAACGGCAAGTTTACTCTTGATATCGTCGGGCACCCTCGTTTGGGCTTGCCCTTCGGCCAGGACCGTCTCATTCCCGTCTGGGTTGCCACCCTCGCCGTGTTCCAAAGAAGCCGCGTGGTCCGTTTTCGAAGCCCGTCTCAGATGCTCGACTACTTCGATCTCCCAAAGAACGGGTACCATTACCACCGAATCGTTCAGGGATTCCAACGCATCTTCGGCGCCACCATCTTCTTCGGCACGGAGGAACAGCGCCAGAAGGCAGCCATATTAGATGCCGCCCGTTTCCACTTTTTTGATCGGATGCACATCTGGTGCAACCACGAGGGTACTGTGAACCCGAAGGGCGACGAATCTAATAATGCCATCGCTCTGAGTGAGGCTTTCCATAACGAAACCGACCGGCACAAGATTCCGATCGAGCGCCGAGTCGTGGCGGCCTTTGACCTGCCCCCGTTTTCTGTACCAATCATAATGCGAGTTCCGGGGTAGCTGCCGCCGGGCCCCCACAACTCCGCCCCGGCAGTGACGTTAGCGAGCGTAAGACGAGCACCAAATTCGGCGGCCATTTGGGCGGCCCACGACGCGGTTATGTCAGCGCGGGGGCCGAATTCGACCGCGCCCAGGACGTTGCGGATCCCAAATTCCTGCCCCGGCGATTCTTGTACGTGCGCACCGATCATCCCCTGACCCGTTCCAGCGGGCGGTGCAGACATTTTGGAGCCAACCAACTCAAGTTGAGCAAATCGAACTTGCACAGGTGTTGCGGGAGGAGTAATTTCGTTGCCTTCGATGTTCACGATCCGCGCGCTTGCAAGTTTCACGCGTCGCGCGCCCAACTCGGCCCGTTCGGCGTGCCGTTGGACCGGAAACGGAGGACCCATGATGCCCGTTCGATTGCACGCTCGAGTCTGCCTCACCGCCCCCCTGCGGCTTCTGTGTTTCATGCTGGTTGTCAGGATGGGGATGGCACCCAGTGTGCTTGAGGCGGCCAATATTTTTAAGGTAGGCGAACTCGCGCGTAAGTGCCATGCGGGCAAAGCGTCGGCGTGCAGTGAGCTGACGAAGATCGCGTTAGAGGACCGCATGCCCGGCGTCCGTGTCTCAGCGGTGGAGTATCTCAGCGACCAAGCCGTCTTGGCGAAGATCGCCTTGGAGGACCCGATCCCCTTCGTGCGCGGGGCCGCTGTTCAAAAGCTGACCGACCTGGCACTGCTGGCGAAGATTGCCGCGGAGGACAAGGACGTTGCGGTGCGTGGCTATGCCGCGCAACCGGACGTCAAGGTGCGGGCCGCCCAAGTGACGCGTGCCGTGGAGCCCCTCATCGCCTGCCTGCATGACCCGGATTCCAGGGTTAGGGCGGCGGCAGCGGATTCGCTGGGCAAGGCCAAGGACCCCCGCGCCTTGGCTCCCCTCACCAGCGCCCTGCGGGACACGAGTCCTGGCGTGCAGCAAAGTGCCAGCCAGGCGCTAGGTGAAATCGCAGGACCCGCCGTGGAACCTTTGATTGATGCCCTGCGTGATCCCACATGGAGCGTCCGAAACAGCGCTGCGGCCGGGTTAGGCCGCACCAAAGACCCCCGCGCGGTCGAGCCGCTCATTGCCACGCTGAAGGATCAGGATTCTGCTGTCCGGCGCAGTGCGGCGGAAGCGCTGGGACAGTTCCAGGATCCTCGCGCCGTGGAACCCCTCCGCGCGGCCCGAAAGGACCCGGACCCGGACGTCCGGCTCTTTGCCGGGGATGCTTTAGGCGAACCCAGATTCGAGTACGCGATCTCCGATTTCATGAGAATCATCACCTCCGGCTGTTATACCAAGACAGTGGTGACTATCCTCGGGACCACATCAACAGGCGGCTTATTAACTTCAGGTCAAACCGAATATGCCGTGCCTTTATCAATTTCCGGGTCCGGCCGTGCGACGGCCGGAGCGCTTCGGCCGATGACGTGGTGTTCGGGGGCCCTCCACACGATTGCGACTAAGGCGGAGATTCTTGGTTACACATTCTTGAGCGATCCGGCCCGCCCGCTCATTTTTTCGGTCTGGGAGAAGCAAGGCTACGTATTCTTCGCCGGGCATGGCACGGTGACAAGCCCATCAGGCCACACCGTGCACTTGCGGAAGTGACGCTTCGCGAAGCGATCCGCCGGTCGAAGAACTGACAAACCACGCCGTTCACCCTGAAGCAACTCAGACCTTGGAGGTTCGCCCAAAATGAAACCGTCCGTCGATTCGAGGCGCATAAGCAGCAGGGTTCTTCTTCTAACGTTTGTCGTCGGCATCACCCTGGCGGCAGCCGCCCCGGGACCGGGTAAGAAACCCGAGCGTGCGGCCCTCCCGAGTGCCGCGCAAGATGTGAAACCGAAGCTGCTCAACGCCGGTTCCAACACCACTTTGCGCTATCCGGCAAGCCGTCTTTCCAGTTGGTCCGTCAAGAGCAGGACCTATGGCTGGTTTGATGTCAGCCGGACCGAGGTGCGCTACACGGTGGTTCAGCCGAAGGGCAAGGCGAACGAAGGATATGATGCCTCAATCCCCTCCGTCTATAACCCTCAGGTTGTGACCCCGGGGGCAAAAGCTCTTCACCAACCCATGATGGTTATCTGGGACCCTATGGCGCCCAGCCAGCCACCCATGGTGGGCGCCGGCGCCAATGCTTGTTTGCACTTTTACGGAGGCGCGGACAAGAAAGACAAGTATTTTTGGTACCTGAGCGAGGATCGCTGGGGAAAGGGAACATGGGGCGTGTGGGGAGGCATCTCGGCGGCGAAGTCGATGGCCCTGGCCATTGCCAATTTCGATGCGGTGGTCGCAACCGTCCTGACCGCGCCGGTCAAAGCTGGTGACCTGGCCACGGTCCAGGCGCTACTGCCTGATAATCCCGACCTCGCCAAGGAGCGGGACAAGTCCGGCCTGACGCCTTTGCACGCGGCAGCGGCGGGAGGACACCCGGACATGGTGGAGTTCCTGCTGGCCCACGGAGCGGATATCAATGCCAAGAGCCAAACCGGCGAAACACCTCTACATGTGGCGGTGATCGAGGGCCAACGGAATGTGGTGGCCTCGCTATTGGACAAAGCGGCCGATGTGAATGCCGGCGAGAGTAAAGGCAGAACGGCTTTGACCCTTGCCTCGAAGTTCGGCCAGAAAGACATTGCGGATTTGCTGCTGGCAAAGGGAGCAGACATCCATGCCCGGGAGAATGACGGCGAGACAGCGTTGATGCTTGCCCTGGAGTTTGGCCATTGGGAGGTGGCGGAGACGCTGTTGGCAAAAGGAGCGGAGGTTAATGCCCGAAAGAATGATGGCGAGACGGCGTTGATCCTGGCCGCAAAGTTCGGGCCCCGCGAGGTAGTGGACCTGCTGCTGGCCAAGGGCGCCGACGTCAATGCGAAAACGAATACCGGCCAAACGGCTTCCTCCGAGGCCCTGCGGACCCGCCAATGGGGGATTGCGGAGCTGCTCATCGCGCGCGGAGCCACGCCCCAACGGAATGGATTCTCCCATGCCAACGAGGCCCCCCAAATCGTCAGCAGGCTGGAGAACATCTCTTGCGAAGGCACTTTTCGTCGGCCTGAGGATAGCGCGGACATGCCTACCAGGGTGCGGATCTCCGGCGTGAATTCGATGGTGACGAGCAACCCCGACGGAAGCGTGCACTGGTGGGCCTTTTCCCTCCACAACGTCACTTTGGAAAACGATCCAAAACACGAATTCCCCTTTGAGGTCGAGGAAGAAAGCGCCAGCGCGATTGCCAATCGGCCGGTCATCATCCTGCAAGGGAGATATCGGCTCGTTCCGGAAGGGTTCAAGGCAGGGGTTCCTTTGTTCCAGGAGGAGCCCGGGGTCCAAGGGGCCTCCCAGCCAACGCCGCCTTTGCCGCCCGCGCCGGTGCAAGCTGGTAAACCCGAAACTGCTGCGACCCCGGCCCCGCCTCGGGCTGCCGCCGCAAATCACCCTCCGGAAACGGCCAACGCCTCAACCTCTCGGCATCCGACTTTCATGGCTCCCGGGTTCGACTTCAGCCAGGTCGATACCGTTTGTGTGATGCCTCTGATTGATGCGACCGACGTGCCGTTGGACCTCGCCGCCCTGCGCGGACAGGCGATGGAGGCGCTCAGCCGCCGGGGATACCCCGCCACCGCCGACTGCGGCTCCACGTCGCCAGGCGGCGCCATGAACGCCGGCAATTCTCGCTGGCTCCTCGCCATTCGCGTGAATGACGTTTTGATCACCGGCGGCGTGCTGACGGGGTCTCTTTTCGACGCGAAGGCCGACAAAGAGGTTTGGAGAGACACCACGATGGCAGGCTTTGGAGGGCGGTACAAGAATGCTCTTCTGGGCGCTCAGAGTGTCAGCACCTTGGTCAACAGCTCATTTCACGCGCTTCTGGCGACCTTTCCGGCCAGGAAGAAATGAAGAAGCGATTAGCTGTCAGCGGCAATTTGGGTGTAGCCAGGAGTGGGGAGACTCGGGCTAGTACTCAGTTGCATTAAAAGGCGATACTGTTCACGGTCCTCGGAAGGGCGGGGCTTTAGCCCCGCCGCCTCGGGCGAAGGGGTGAATGGGCCTTTAGGCACTGAAGCCACGTCGCTTCAGGGGCTAAAGCCCCTAAATTCCGCTCACGCTCCGCGGCGGGGCTAAAGCCCCGCCCTTCCATCCCCCGTCACATAAGATCGCTAACTTCTGCAACGAAGTATCAGCGTGTCGCTATAACTGAAGGCCCCGTTGCCGGAGTCGGTCAGCGTAACACGATTTCCATTTTCGTTCGTCATCTTGATGTAGTCGTGACCGGCCCCAGCAATGGGGCAGATGTGTCGCCGGTCACATTGATGACCTGTGCGAAGGCCACAGAAGGAGAGAGAACAAGCGCCGCCGCCGGGCGGCGGCAATGGCGGGATAAACCCGCCGCCACATTTCCTGCGGGCCGCTTCCAGCGCGCCGGCGCGGGCGCCCGGTCGGGCGGTATTGGGCAGGGTAAGCCCAGCCCCTACAAAACACGTGCTGGGGGCCGAACCGCGTTCGGCCGGCGCGCCACGGTTTTGAGCCCCAAAGGGGCGACCCATCCTAGCCCAGGGCAACGAAGCTGTGAAAAAATCAATGATCGAGCTGTTATCCACAATGTAAATCATTGAAAATGCAGAGAGCCGAAATCAGTAAAATCAATTTTTTCACAGCTTCAACGCCCTGGGTTTCGCCGAACGCGCATACCCCCCAGCCCTGAAGGGGCGCGCCACCTTCGGATGTCGAACCGCCACTCCTTTTCCAAACATGAAGGGTCGGTTGGGGATCGAAGGAAAAATCGTGGCACGCCCTTTCAGGGCTGGGCGTATCACCTGGTCCTTAAGACCCAGGCCGGTGGCCTGGGCTGTGTTAGGGCGCCCCCCTGGGGCTTGAAAGCACTGCGAGATTGGCGGCGTAATCGTGCACGCATTCGAAACCCCGCAAGCAAGCTTGCGGGAAGGAAAGCGGCAGCAAGCTGCACGCACTCCAAGCTTCGCTCCGCCGGCCCGCAAGTTGAGGCGGGCGCGGGAAACGAGAACGATAAGGAACGGGTCCGAGCGCCGGAGTGGTAGCGCCGACCTTGAGGCCGGCACCTGACGGGCAGCGCCCCGCCCTTCCAATTGCATAGTGAGAAATTCGGGCTAGGGAGCGACCGACCCCATGACCTGGTCGAATTCCGCCTTGGCGAGGCGGTACCCTAACTCTGCCTGGAGCAATTCGGCTTCGGACTTGGCAAGTTCGGCTCCGGTCTTCTGGTTGGCGGCCTTCACGATCACTCCCGTATCGAGTTGATCGTTGCTCAGCCGCAATGATTCGCGGCGCAGGGCGGCAGCTTCCTCGGCGACCTCAATCATCTGCCGGGATCGATCCATTTTCCGGTAGGCTTTCTGTACTCGGATGAGGACCTGGTTGCGTAAGTGCTGGAGGTTCTCCTCGGCGGCGGCCAAGGCGGCCTCGCGTCCGGCCACGGTCTGGCGCCGTTTCCCGAAATCAAAGACCTCCCATTCCAGCTTTACACCCAGAACGCCGTTGTTTCTGGAGAGGAACGGCACTCCATTCTGATAAATGTCCTGTCCATAAGCGGTCACATCAGGAATGTACTCTGCCTTGGCGGCCTTCACGGCCCGCTGCGCTTTCTCCACGGTCTGTTCCGCCTCGCGAATCTCCGGGTTCTCCGCCAGGGCCGTCTTTTCGCTCTCCTCAAGGCTCAATGCCACCGGGGCGAACGGGGGCGGGGGAGTAACCTCCACTTCCGTCTCCAGCGGCAATCCCACGAGATCGTTGAAGTCGATCGTAAGGTCGGAAATCTGATTGTCCAAGGTAAGGAGCGCATGCCGGGCGTCGAGCAGGCTGGCTCGTGCCTTCAGATCTGCCACTGCGAGCGCCTTGCCGCTCTCGACAGCCTCCCGGCTGTCACGCGACTCTTCCTCAGCGGCGGCCACGGCCAACTGCGCAGCTTGCCTCTGCCGTTGCAGAATCAAGAGTCCAAAATAGGCCTCGTGCACCTTCACGATCACTTCGTTTTCCGCCTCTTTCAATTGTGATTCGGCAATTCGCGTGTCGGCCTCGGCAATGCGTTGAGCCTGCCGAATCTTGATCAACTGGGTGATCGGCTGGCCCACCGTCGTGGTCGAGAGGACGAAGTTGTTTCCTCCTTGGAGAACCCGCGTGTCCTCGAGAGGCAGGAACACACTGCCCAGAGAGCCCAAGGAACCGCGCGGGATATCAAGGCTCTGTTTCTCAAACAGATTCGAGTAATTGGCGATAGTGGATACTTGCGGGAAATAGTCGGAGCGGACCGCCAGGCTTTTTCGCTGGTTTTCATCGACCTTATGCCCGGCGATCTTAAGAAGCGAGTTCTGGCGGAGTGCCAGGTTGATGGCCTCTTCCAAAGATATCCGCCGGGGCAAACCCTCGGCGCGCACAGGCAGGGTGGCGGCACAGCAAAAGGCCAGGCACAGGCATACAAGATTCTTCTTCATGAATTCCCCTCCTGCGCTTCAGGTGACATCTTGCGCCGTTCCAGAAGCACATAGAGGACCGGCACAACGATCAGGGTGCTGACCATCGAGAACATCAGCCCGACAGCGATGGTGCTTGCCAAGGGCGACCACAGGGTGGAGCCGGAAATTATCATCGGAGATACGCCCACAGCGGCCGCCATGCTGGTCAAGAATATGGGGCGCAACCTGCGGCGTCCTGCATCGAGAGCGGCCACCTCGGGAGCCTCACCACCGGCGCGCCGCTCGTTTATGTAATCCACCAGAATGATGGCGTTGCGCACCACAATTCCGGAAAGACTGATGAAGCCGACGTAGGCCGTAAACCCGAAGGGATTGCGGGTCACAATCAGGCCCAGGACTGCACCCAACAACGCCAGTGCGATTGATACCATCACCAGGAGCGATTGCTTGAAGGAGTGAAATTCAAACATCAAAATAAGAAAAATGCAGGCCAGGCTGACCAGCAGGGCATTCCGCATCTGGGAGAAAGTCTCCTTTTGGGTTTCCGCCTCCCCCCCATAATCGATTCGGTAGCCCGAGGCCAGCGGCAGGCTCGAGATCTTCGGCCGGGCCCGCTTGAGGACTTCGGAAGCCAAGTATCCTTCCGCCAGATGGCTTCGAACTGTCAGCGTCCGCATGCCGTTGCGCCGGACAATGCGGCTGGATTGCCATTCCGGTTTGAGATCGGCCAGCTCACGGAGAGGCACGCGCGCTCCGGTAAGGAGCCCCGTCAGATAGGCATCCCGGATGTTGTCGAAGCTCTGCCGCCGGGCCTCGTCCAGACGCAGAACAATATCCACCGCACGATCTCCTTCCCAGAAGGTGGAAACCGGCGCTCCCTCAAAGCTTCCGGCCAACTGGTGAGCGATTGAGACGTTGGTGAAACCGAGGCGGTTCGCGACCTCGGGGTCAACATCAACCGCGAGGCTGTATGAATCGTCAAAATAGTCCTCGTGAACGAATACCGAGCCGGGGGTACCCCGCAGAATCCCCGCGACCTGCCCGCCAATCTGTCTGAGCTTGGGGATGTCTTCCCCGGTAACCCGGACCTCGACAGGAGCCTCCATAATCGTACCTTGTTGCAGCTCCTTGACGATGACCATGGCCTCGGGACAGGTTTGGGCAAACTGCTTCCTCAAACGATACACAAGGATCGGCGTTTCCTCTGCAGAGGAAGTGTTCACCAGAACCTGCCCGTAGTTCGTCGCGGGTTCCTGCGGGTTGACGTTGTAATAGAAACGCGGAGCGCTGCCCCCCAGGAATGCCGCATAGTCGCGGATGGTGGGAATTGCGTGCAACTCCCCCTCGATGCGCCGAAGAACCGCATCGGTGGCTTCGATCTTGGTGCCTTCCGGCATCCAGACATCAATCACAAACTGGTTGCGTTCGGCAAAAGGGAAGAAGCGCGACGGAAGTAAGGGAAGAAGGGCCAAGCCCGCCGCAAACACCAGAATGCCGTACGCGGCGGTAAGCTTTTTGTGGCCCATGGCGAATTGTATCGCCCGGTTGTAAAGCGACTGCATCCATTCGAGCGGGCGGAAAGAGAAACCCCTCTTCTGAACCGCTTCATCACTGGGGCCCGTGTCGCGCAACCCCTTGCGAATAAAGAAGCTGCAGAGAAGTGGGGTCAGCAACATCGCCACGATATACGACGAGCCGAGGGACACGGCGACGGCGACAGGAAGGGCCGAAATAAACTCACCCACCGATCCCGTCAACATCAAAAGGGGGAGGAACGCCGCCATGATGGTCAGCGTCGCTGTGAGGATGGGGATGGCCAGTTCGGAGGCGCACCGCAACCCCGCTTCATCCCGCGGAGCGCCATGATCAAGCAATTCCACATAGTTATCCGCCACAACAATGGCGTCGTCAACCACCATGCCGAGGACGACGATCAGGGCGGCAATGGATACTTGGTGGAGTTCAATATGGAGGGCGTTCAAGATTCCAAAAGTGATCGCTACGGTGACGGGGATGGCGATGGCGGCAATGGTGGCGACGCGAAAAGGCAGCAGGATCATCGTAACCAGAATCACCGCGGCAATGGCAATCCAGAATTCGCGCATGAAATCGCTGATGCGCCGCTCCACAACCTTCGGCTGGTTGGCGATCAGCTTCATTTCGAGGTCGGTGGGGAGAAGTGGCTTCATCTCTTTCAGCTTCTCGTCAATGGCCGCGCCGAAGTCGACAATGTTGTACCCTTCCTGCATTTCGACGGAGAGCATCAGGCACTTCGCTCCGTCCACCCGCGCGGCGAATTCCGGGTCCTGGTATCTCCGTTCCACCTGGGCGAAATCTCCGATGTAGACGGGGCGGCCCGTGGGAGAAACATCGACCATTACCTTGCGGAGCTGGTCCTCGGTCTGGAACAGTCCGGTGGGGCGCAGCGGAACAACCGTGCTGTCCGCCTTGAAAGTTCCACCGTATTCAACAAGGTTTTGCTGCTTGAGGGCCTGCACTATCTTGAGAGGCGTCACGCCATATTGGGAGAGGCGCTCCAGGCTGCTGGTGAGGTAGATCTGTTCCTTTTGGTCGCCAATCCTCTTGATCTTCGAAACCGCCCGGACCGTCCGGAGTTGGTCCTCGATCCGCTCCGCATAGTCCTTCAATTCGCGGTAGCCGTATCGTTCGCCGCTCACCGTCAGCAGAACGGCCACTGTGTCCCCGAAGTCGGAATCCACAATCGGGCCGATGACACCTTCCGGCAACTGCTCGTATTTCAACTCGATCAGGTCTTCCCGCAGCTTCGACCAGAACTTGTCTGTGTCTTTGACCGCGTCTTCCAGTTCAACGTTGACGAAGACCATGCCCGGCCGGCTGGTGGAATAGGTCTTGTCTTTCCGGACTTCTTCGAAGCGAAGCACGCGCTGTTCGATCGATTTCGTGACCTGCTTCTCGACCTGTTCCGCGTTGGCTCCGGGGTAAAGGGCGATGACCAGTCCGGTCCGGATCGTGATCTTGGGGTCTTCACGGCGGGGCATCTTCAGCAAGGCATGAACGCCGACGGCCAGCAGCATCGCCGTGAGAACGAGCGCAACTTGCGGATGGCGAAGTGAAAAACGGATCGGGTTCATGGCTGGTCCTCCAGGGTCGTCACCATCATTCCCTCCGCTAACCTCTGCTGTCCCGCGATGACCACCCAGTCCTGTTCACCCAGACCCTTTTGGATTTCAATCTCCCGGCCATAGACCGAACCGGTGTCCACCCGGCGGGAGTAGACGCGCTTCTGGTCCGGATAGTAAACGTAAACCAGCGTGACTCCCTGGGGGTCCCGCACAACGGCTTCGCCAGGCAAGCTCAAAGTGTCAATCATCTTGTCAGTTTGAATCTGGACTTCGGCAATCATGCCTGCGCGGAGAATCGTTTGGGGATTGGGGACCTTAATTTCGACTGTGAAGGTGCGCGAGGAGGTCTCTGCGGCAACGCCCACCAGGCTAACCCTTCCGCTGAAGCTCTCGCCCTCCAGGGCCGGGATTTGAATCGTCGCCGATTGGCCGATCCTGATCCTTCCGATATCGGCTTCCGGAACTCCGAATCTCACCTTCACGGGATTCAGGTTCATGATGACAAAGGCGGGGTTTCCGGCCGCAGCCGTGTCGCCCACGTCAATGAGCTTGCGCGCGACGACCCCGCTGATCGGCGACACCAGCCGCGTGTCCGCGACGCGTTTGCGAGCGACCTTCTCCTGCGCTTCTGCTTGCTTGAGAGCGGCCTGCGCGGCGCCTTGGTCCGGCCCGCGCCCACCTTCGTCCTCAACCCGGTAGCGTTCGCGCGCCGCAAGATATGCCGCTTCGAATTTCTTGAAATCATTGGGCGCAAGGCTCTTGCGGTCGTAGAGCTTCTTCATCCTTTGGTACTCGTCCTCGGCCTGGACGTAAGCCACCCTGGCCTGCTCCAAATTGGCTACCGCCATGGCGCGCTGTTCGCTTGCGGCGTCGGCAGCATGCTGGTAGTCGGTGGGATCAACGGTGGCCAGCTCCTGCCCGATCCGAACCGGGTCTCCTTCCTGAACTCCTACTCTGGTGACCTTTCCGGAAACCTGAAACGCCACCTTCGCCGTGTCGGCGGCTTCTATCGTACCGCTGGCGGATACCGTGATCGGCCGGCTGATCTTATGGACCTTGCGTACACGAACCGTCATCAGGTCCGGTGACTTAGAGGTCGCAGGTTGCCGGCCGCAGGAACCCAGCGATCCGATGGTGACAACCAGAAACAGGAGACAGAGATTGCGCTCACAAACTTCCGAATCAAATTGCATAGTCCAGACTCCGGCCTGCAAGGTGTGAGACCGGTCGTGGAAACTTTGAGAGGGCGGACCGGCCCATTTTCACGGACCTATCATAATCCTAAATTCGGGAGCCGTGAAAATATGGCGCCGAACGAGTGCCGTCGATCTTTTTCAAGAAGAATTCGGCAATTCGCACGCACATTTGACGGAGAACAACGTCTATGCGGATATTGAAGGGGTGCTACTGATGGGGGAAGTCAGTGACATCCCGCCGGCTGCAAAACGGACGGCCCGCTCTGGCCGTTACGGGGACCGCCACAGCTCAGCCATGATCGTGCCCGAAATGTCCTCGTCCAGGATTGCAGCGCACCCAGCTTGGCCTAGCTAGAGACAAGGTTCGAGCCTACCATTACGTGCGACTTGGCACCCGTTAGCCGCTCGCAAGAGACCAATCGTTTCGAGAAGCCGCGACATCTCCTCGATCAGAAAAGATCCCGCAACTTGGGGTCAGAGAGTAGGCGTCGAGCGGCTTCCAGGCCTGCGTCCCGGCACCTCACTCGCGCGCCGCAACCGCCATGACAAGCAGAATCCCTATCACATTTTTAGCACAGCGAGATCTCGAGGCCGGAACGCGACCAAGTCATAGGATTCGGAACACACTGGAGCGAAAGGAGATTGCACGTGGTTACCGGAAATGTCCGATTTATGATCACATGGCTTTGAGCATGTGGTCTAAGAGTGAGGCCGTAACCATAACCTTATGAATCTAAAGTAGATTGGTGGACCTGGGGAGGTTCGAACTCCCGACCCCATGGTTGCAAACCATGTGCTCTCCCAGCTGAGCTACAGGCCCCTCTGCGATACGATACCATAGTGAAGGTGAATCGGCGAATCGTCAAGTCACTCTTCTTGGAGGACTCGGCGTTGCGCGGCAGCGGGAAGCCAACTTATAACCTCCTTGTTCTGTGCGGACAGATTTACCCATTTTTTTCTAGTAGAGCTTGACTTTCTTGTTATCAGTGCCTTACGCTAGACGCAACTCCGGTAGCCTGATTAAGTGTGGAGGGACTGCCGATGGACACAGACACACCTGCCACTGTTCGCCGCTCGGAGCGAGAGAACGCGACAATCTCCATCAGCCTTGTGAAACAAGCCGACAATTTTCGTGTCGACGAGGGAGCTATTACGACCGACATCTCCCTGTGTGGGATGGGAGTTCGGACCGCATTGGCCTTGCTTCCGGGAGAATGGGTCGGTGTCGTCGCGCGAGGTGAGTTTCCGCACGCCATCCCTGCCCGCGTCGTGTGGGTAAGGGCGGACGAGCTTGGCTCCTGGACACTCGCAGGGCTTGAGTTTCTGACCGCTTATCCTGCTTAAGGGGCGACCCGCGTCCGCGGAATAGAGGGAGCCTGCCGCACGGAAGCCGCAACCCTGTCGTTTCTGCACGGCAAGCGCATAGGTGTGGCGTTCGGGTGTGCGGGCGCAAGTCCTGCCAAGTCCTGAAGTCATCAGCTTAATCATCTGTGGAATTGTGCGGGGCCGCATTGCCGAATGGCGGGCGGGTGACGCACTACTCTGGGCAACGACGAACAATCAGGTCTGCTCTCGGAGCCTGGCGGCGCGCCGTCGAGGCTCCGAGACGGAGAAGAACGAAAGGGCAGGGCAACGGACGCCTGAGCATGGATGGACCCCGCAAGCACAGACGTCAGCAGGATGAGATTAGCTGCGAACTTGCCGTGGCTCGGCCACCGTGACTTTACTTTCCTCCGGTAGGGGACGCGATCTGGTTGTGACCGCCCTGGGATTCGTCAACCACGGCCTGCTTCAGTTCGCCCTCGAAGATGTTTCGTTCCGACGTCACGAGGTCGGCTTTGGGGCCAATGTATATCCCGACGGGTTGCACCACGATGCCATTCCTTCGGCTAGAACGAATTGTGTTGCCAACGAACTTGAGGTCGTGGGTTTCGCCCTCGATGCGAATGCCATAGCCCGGAACACCCGGCCGGCCGTTGTCTTCGATAGTGTTGTTCTCAAAAGTGTTGCGGTTGCCCGCGTTCGCCTCGACTTCGTCGCGGAAGTAGATGCCGGCTCGGCCGTTGCCACTGACGGTGTTCTTGATGAAGACGTTGTCAGTGTCCTTATGGCCGATGGAAATGCCGTCCTGGCCGTTGTTCCACGATTGATTTCCTTCATACCGGGCGTGTTGCACTCGCCAGCAGAGGTATATCCCGTCCTCGCCGTTATCGTGCGAACGGTTATAAGTCACAATGCCGCGGGCGGCGCCTGTTCCCAGATGGATTCCCAATAGAGCGTTGCCGTACGCTTCGGAATTATCCACCGCGGGATCTTCAACAAACTGTGTGCTGATGCCGTCTCCCGGATAGTTGCGGGCCACGACGTTGCGGATGGTCATCCGCTGAGAATGGAAGAAGTAAATGGCTCCCGCCTGGCAGCCGTCGAGAATGCCGCTGCCCTCGCGGTTGCCGTCCGCAGTCAGGTTCTCGACGCGCACATCTTGGACCTCATAGCCGGCCACCAGCGGAAACGTGTTGAACACCTCACCCTGGTTCGCGACCGAATAATCCATTTGCAGGAAGCGATCGAAATAGAGCGTGTTGCCGTCGATGCGTACGATGGTGCGAACACTGGGTGTCCAGCCGGAGGGGTTCACCTTGTCGAGCGCCGTCACGCCCATGCCGGGCGCGAAGCCGCGCGCGTCTTCCACCGTGGCCATCATCTCGCCGTAGTCGGCGTCGAGTTTCAAGCGGCTGCGCACGCCGGGAATCTTCTTGAGCACGGTCTTGCCAGGTCCTTCGCCGCGCAGCGTGATGTGGCTCGCCAGCCGCACGGAATTGGCCAGCAGGTACGTGCCCGCTTTGACGACGACGGTCCCTCCGCCAGCCGCGGCCACGCGGTCGACAGCCTTTTGGAGGGCAGCGTTATCGGTGCCAATGACGTCGGCGGCGGTCGGTCCGACCGTCACCGTCGTGCCCGCCCCTTCGCCGCGTGCCGTGGCACCTCCGAGCAGTATGAGAGCGGACGCGACCGCGCCGCAAAGGACTGGTGAAACTTTCTTGGGCATGGGAGTTTTCCTCGCTTCGGGAAATGGACGAACATCACGTGCGTGATTCTAACAAGGAAGTTGTATGCCGGGAATTGTATTTCTCGTCGCCGTCCGCCGCCCCCGAGCCCGTGTGGTTTCTTTCTTCGTGCGAAGATCATACTTGCGAATTAAAGCTTTCAATCACGGCTGAGTGGGGGCGTACTTCACGTATGTGGCCGGCAAGAGGACGGCGGCGGGGAAGGTCACCGCATGCGAATCTTCTGTTGTGTCGCCGATGTCTTCAAGGTCTAAGGCAGAATCCTTAAGTTTGTATTCCGCCTCATGTTCTGCACATGGATGACCGATAGAAGGGTGAGCGTCCGTGGGGAGATGGAATGGCTGCGGCCCGTGACGATGACAGTTGAGGGTGGTTACGCTGGCAGTCCTTGTGGGGCGAGGGAAGCCGGGATAGGGGACCTGCGGTCACATCATACGGAGGGCCCAGTACTATCAGGCTAGGCTGCTGGGGGAGATGGAAAACCGGTGCCTTACTGTATAATGGTCATAGGGTGTTACTTCGGGACCGGCCCCGTGGGATATCGGGCGGAAAGGAGAGAAGAGCCTGTTGCGGAGAGCTGACAAGCCGCGTTGGTGGCCGCGACTAGGACTATTCCTGGCGTTGCTTACGCTGCTGGTGCCGACCTCTGCAGATGCCGCCGCGGCTGGTGTTCTCGAGGGGCAGGATTTCGCGGATGAGGCGCGCTTGCTTTACCGCGTCGTAGCGTGCGGAGGGAATGCTCCTCTGCCTGCCAATGTCGATGCTCAAACCGTAGCGCAGCACTGTGCACGGCTTCGCGCCCGCGTGAATCGGTACCGTCGAGGGTACCTGGCCCGGGCGAAGCGCTTCTTCGCAGCGGTTGAACCTCGGCCGCTGCCGGCCAAAGTTGTCTATCCCTTTGGTGGTGGCGACCTGCTTGCAGCGCTGACGACCTACCCTGACGCGCGGGAGTTTATCACTCTCTCGCTGGAACTCTCCGGCGACCCACGGCGCATCGCGAGCATTGACACCCCGCGGCTGGCGGAAGGTCTGAAGCAGATCGACCGCAGTGTCGGTCCCTTGCTGGGGGCGAACGATAGCACCAGTGAGACTCTGGAATCCACACAACAGGGTGACTTGCCGGGACAGCTCTGTTTCTTTCTGATCGCGCTCGCTGTGCACGGTTATGAGCCGGTTTCGTTGCGCTATTTTCGCGTGGAAACGGGCGGGGCGCTCCACTACTACACAAAGGAGGAAGTGCTCGGTCTTGAGAACAAGCGGGCGCACCGGCGGCATGGGAAATGGACCGCTCCGGATTTCTCCGAGGCTTTTACGAACTCCGAATTGACCTTTCGGCTGGTGGGCAAGAACGGCCCGCTCCTGGTTCACCAGCACATTGCCGCGAATCTCCGGGACGATTCTCTGCGCTGGCATCCGGCCTTGCTGCACTACCTGGAAGGGCAGGGGCGTGTGGCGGCGATGACCAAAGCTGCCAGTTACTGCTTGTGGAATCCTATGTTCTCGCGCATTCGCGGCTACCTGCTGGCGAATATGGACTTCATGGTCTCTGACAGCACCGGCGTCCCACCCGGATTGGCCCGGCAAGCGGGGTTTGTCCAGGAGACCTACGGGAGTTTCCATGGCTCCTTTCTGAAAGCCAGCGACAAGTACAACGACCAGTTCCGGGAGTTATGGGCGCAGCAGCCGGCGCGTAGGCTGGACTTTCGATACGGCTATCTTGATTCTGAAAGATCCTTCCACTTGTTGATTACGCGTCGCGCCCCAACGGGAAGAACATGAAGAGACGTCTCGGCAAACTCGCTTGGGCTGGTTTGATGTGCGGCCTGCTGCTCGGCGGCAACCGTGTGATCGCCGGCCAGGACGCTGCTCGTCCCAACGGGGATGAGGGGTTGCCGGATGCTCTGGCGGGAGGCGAACACTTCCGCTTGGAGACCGAACTGGGCCCCGTGCATCTTTGGCGGCCGGAGGATTACGACCCGCGAACCGCCGGCACCGTGGTTTATGTCCATGGCTATTTCACCTCGGTGGACGAAACGTGGCAGGCCGACCGGCTGGCGGCGCAGTTCGAGGCCAGCGAGCAGAACGCGCTGTTCATCGCTCCCGAAGCACCGGCCTCGAAACTGGAAGAAGTGTCCTGGAAATCGCTTCAATCTTTGCTGCGCGCAGTCGACAACGCCGGACCTTTTCCTGTCCCCTCCGGGCCGGTCGTAGTGGTGGGCCATAGCGGCGCTTTCCGCACCATTCTCTGCTGGCTGCCTGATCCGCGCATGCAAGAGATTGTCCTGCTGGACGGTCTTTACAACGGCCAACGTGAGTTCAGAACGTGGCTGCGCGCTGCGTCCGGGGCGCGCTCTCATCACATGGTGTTGGTGGCGAGCAGTACGGTGCGGAAATCCGATCGCTTCGCGCGCCGCATTCCCGGCACCGCCCGCCGCCGTAGTGTTCCGGCAGACTTTTCCTACCTCACTCCCCGTGAGCGGAACGCGCGCCTGCTCTATCTGCGCTCGCAATATGATCATTCCGAGATGATCAGCAGCGGCAGAGTAATTCCCTTCGTTCTGAAATACGCGGCGGCAACCGCGCTGCCGAAGAAGCCACTCCACTCGGCGACCGTCCGCGGCAACTGACGTGGGCGCTGCCCGATTCCCGTCGCAGGATCTGAAACCACGACGACGTCGTTGCTGGTGAGGTGTTCGCCGCGACAGAGGGGGAGTTGTATACTTTCCTGGGCTCCAATTCTCAATTGAGAGGAAGCACACGATGACGAGATTCGCTTTCGGGGTGGTGGTGGGAGTGTTGTTGGTTCCGGCCGTTGTGTACGTTTACCTGAATTCTGGGAGGGCTCCTGCGGCCGCATCAGATCCACCCATGCCGTTTGAAAAGCAGATCACCCGCAAGGCACTGCACGCCAGAATGGATAACGAAATCCCAACCCACTCGCCAATCGAGGTGAGTGAAGTGGCGTACCTCGCGGGCGTGCGTGTTTACCGGGCGAATTGCGCGATGTGCCACGGCTTGCCCGGCCAGCGCCCTCCGGTGATTGCGAAGGGGATGTTCCCGCCCGCTCCCCAGCTCCTCGAGAAAGACGAAATGGTCACCGACGACCCGCCCGGCGAGACGTTCTGGAAAGCCAAGAACGGCATTCGGCTTACAGGCATGCCGGGCTTCAAGCGTTCGCTCTCCACGGACGAGATGTGGCAAGTGAGCCTTTTGCTCGCGAATGCCGACAAGCTTCCGCCTGCAGTTCAGCAGGCTCTCGCTGCTCCGATCTCGCGTGCGACCTCAGCAAAGTGACGTGCACCGGCCGGGCGCACGGGGCTTGGACAGATCAGATCAGCGGGGTGAGGCGCACCTTCCGGAACTTGACGCGGCCGTGGTCGCCCTGGAGCATGATAGGTCCGGGGCCTTTTTCATTGGCATCCAGCGCGCCTCCGGTGATGCCGGGCACCTCACCGTTGTCGATGATCTTGGTCCCGTTCAGAATCACGGTTACGCGGTTGGCGACGAGAGTGATCTCGTAGGTTTGCCACTCGCCGGCGCGTTTGTCGGCGTTCACAGAGGGAATGATGAAGCCATAGAGAGCGCCCTGGCTGTGGACGTCGAGTGGCCTGCCGTACCCGTCCAGCACTTGAATCTCATACCGGCCGCGCAAGTAAATGCCGCTATTGCTTTCCGGGTCGACGTTGAATTCAACTTCCAGTTTGAAGTCGTTGAACTTGCGATCGGTATAGATGTTGTTGGCGCCTTTGCCCTGGTTTTGGAGGATGCCGTCTTTGACGAACCAGCCGAGGGGCCGGTTGGGATCCTGGCCGCGCCAGCCGCTGACGTCCTTGCCGTTGAAGAGGTCGATGGGCTTCCCGGGCTTGCGTGCAGGCGGAGTAGCCGGCCAGACGGGTCCCCGCACGCCGCTCCAAGCGAGCGTGTCGTCCACCACTTTGGCCGAGCCTTCCAGGCGTCCCTGCTTCAAGGTAGCACGCCAGATATTCTGCCCGCGCCCTTCGTCGTCCGGGTATTCGAACCGGAGCTCGCCTTTCTTGATCTCGACCGTCGCGAGATCGAACACAGCGCCTCCGCCCTGATTGAAGCGCCCTTTGAGGGTGTTGCCGTCCTTCTTGATTTCCAGCCAGCAATTGCGGGGCAGTTGACGCTTCGGGCTGGTCGCGGTGATGTCCCAGCGGCCAAGGTAGGCGTCGTCGCTTGCCGGAGCTGCTTTACTGATGAGGGAACTGGCCGCCAGGGCCAAGATGCAGAGGGTGAGGATTTGCAGGGTGCTGCGGCGCATAGGTTTCTCTCCTGGAGGAAGAAGTAAACAGCATTACGGCACAGCGCACAAAAGCCACAGAGCGGTTCGACTTCCGAACGCTCTGTGGCCTCTGTGCCAAGGCAGGTGAATTAGGCAGCCCGTTGCTGACGATAGCGAGCGGCCATCTCTTCAAGAGTGACGGGCTTGTAGTCGCCAGCGTGGCCGGCCTGTCCGAACTGAGTCATGCGGAGCGCGACGACCTTCTTCATGGCTTCGCGCGCGGGCTTCAGGTAGCTGCGCGGATCGAACTCTTCGGGCTTTTCCGCGAAGACCTTGCGGATGGCCCCGGTTATGGCCAGGCGGTTATCAGTATCGACGTTGACCTTGCGCACGCCGTTCTTGATACCGAGCTGGATTTCTTCCACCGGCACGCCCCAAGTGGGCTTCAGCTTGCCGCCGTATTGATTGATGATGTCCTGCAAATCCTTGGGCACGCTGGAAGAGCCGTGCATGACCAGGTGCGTCGAAGGCAGCCGTTTGTGGATTTCGATCAGGCGGTCCATCTTCAGGGTTTCGCCCGTCGGTTTCTTCGAGAACTTGTAAGCGCCGTGGCTGGTGCCAATGGCGATGGCCAAGGCGTCGAGTCCGGTCAGCTTCACAAACTCTTCCGCCTGGGCGGGATCGGTCAGGTGGCTCAGGCCGTCGAGCCCGGCGCCGTGGCCGTCCTCGATGCCGCCCAAGCAGCCGATTTCGCCTTCGACCGTGACGCCTTTCGCGTGGGCCATCTCGACAACTTCCCGCGTGGCTTTCACGTTGTAGTCAAAGCTGGAAGGCGTCTTGCCGTCGGGCATCAGCGAGCCATCCATCATGACGCTGGTGAAGCCCAGTTCGATGGCCGACTTGCAGGTCTCCACGCTGTTGCCGTGGTCGAGGTGCAGCACCAGGGGGATTTCCGGATAGAGTTCGTTTGCCGCCAGCATCAGATGATAGAGGAACTTGTCTTGCGAATAGCTGCGCGCGCCGCGGCTGGCTTGGATAATGCACGGCGACTTGGTCTCGCGGGCCGCTTCCATGATGGCCTGAATCTGTTCCATGTTGTTAACGTTGAATGCACCTACTCCGTAGCCGCCCTTTGCGGCCTCGTCGAGTAGCTGACGCATTGATACGAGAGGCATATGAATTAATCTCCTTCAGTCGAGCCGGATTTGTCGTTCTGGAATTCCTTTTGGAACCCGGATGGACCTTCCAGTAACATCATAGGATACATCAGCGCAGGGTGCTTGGGAAAGCCCGATGGCGACGATGCCGCGCTGCACTCCACGGCTACGTAGGGAACATTGCCGGTCTTGAAAGCGCCCAATTGGCGCCGTGGTTGAGAACCTGTATTGACCCCAAGTCACACCACCACCTGCGGTGCGGTCCGCGTCTGAGTAGGGGCGCACCCGCGTGTGCGCCCTCTCCCGCAACGCGGGAGTGTTGGGCAGACACATGGGTCTGCCCCTACGGCACAAGCACTCGGGTACGCACACGCGAGCGGCGTGGTTGCCCGAGCATAAAGCGCCGCTCAATTCCAGGCCGCGGCACCGGCTCAACCTCTACTGCGACGTCGAAAATACCGGGAGTAGCGATTCTACTAACTGTCATATGTTTCAACAACATCGTAGGGTAAATCGCATAACTATATTTGTTTTCATCAACATCGTAGGTATTGCCAACTTGTCCGTTTTTAAGTCCATTGCTTTCATGAATATCGTAGGACTTACCGATTGTTTTTTTTTGCGACCACCCTCCACCCAATGAGCTAAGTCATTTCTTTTCAACGCAAGATTTCGGCTTGTTACCCGCTCCATAGCGATAACATGCTGTCTTATCAACAACATCGTAGGGTAGTCCCGATCGAGACGCATTCCCTTCGCGAGCCGAAAGAGCCCGAGCGGCTGCGCAGCGAACCCGGCAAAAAATCGCAGGCCGCCGCCACGCCGGAAAGTAGACGAGTTGCCCACGTCGTCTTTCCCGACTGCCACCGCGGCTTCGTCCCATGCCTTCATGCTAAGCTTATTATAACATAATCATGACGGATGTCAAAGTCGGAAAAGAAGAACCCCGTGTAGTGCGTCTAACATTTGCTTACTTATCCCCAGGCTCTTGGAGCGTACTCGTTGGGTGTCTGCGCTCGGTGGCCCCTGGGAGAGGGAAGAGAATCTGCGTGGGTCGGCGACGCCCCAAGAAGAGTTTTCTCTTCTCCCAGGGGAGAAGGGGGTCGAGGTACGAGACAGGGGGCCCCACGTTCTGCTGGTTGTGGGGATGAGGGGTTTCTTCCGGCCCCTTGGAGGAGCCAACTCCTAAGGCCCCGCATCTGCCGGGGATAATTACTCGGGAAAATCATGTCTCAGGATTCCGCACGAATCCGGCGCCTACTGATCTCGCCGTCGCGGAACCCCGCGCGCACAACATCGGCACCGTTCGACGCCGGAAGATGGTAGCCACGGTCAACGCCTTCTTGACCGCGGGCCCTTCTGACGCGTGAGAAGGCCAGAGCCAACAGTGCGCACCCGCTCTTCAAAGTCCACGCTTTTCCCCGAAGCCTTTGTAGCGCCGACCTTCAGGTCGGCATGCGCTGACCTCAAGGTCAGCGCTACACACCAGTCCGCGCCGTCCACTATTTCGGCGACGACGCGTAGATTGTGGTCTCAAACAGTTTTACGTCATCCTCCATCAAATTACGGTGCCGTCGGAGCCGTTGCACATGCTTCTGCGCATTCCGCACGGCGTCTGAGGTTGTGTGACCCGGGGGTGGGCACGGGCAATTCGTCTTGGGAATTGACTGTCGGTTCGTCATCAAAGGAAACTTGCCTGTCGTGGTTTCGGTTTTTGCCGAATCGAGCTGGGCTCTTGCGGCGTTACGCACTACGAGGCGGTCTCAACCCATTCCTCAAAATCTATTATTGGCTTCAAATTCAGCACAGGGCTGCGCAATGGGCCGAGAAGCTGACGCAGCCGCATGCACGTTGCTTTGTCCCTCTCAATAATCTCCACCTTCTTTCTGTCGCAGTTCGTCACAAGGAACGTCAAAGCAGCGCTGTCGGCAGCGGGCAAGCTGTAACAAACGATGTAAATCCCATCGGCCGCTCTTAAAGCTCTCGCCGCCTCCCTCCAGAGTCCTGGAAGAGCTCCGTACTGTTTCCAATCGTTGTAGTCCTTGAAAAAGCTTGGGTGAATAACAATCGGATCCACGTGGGTCGGATTTGAGCTCGCAGGGTTGTCCTTCCAAGTTACATCCTCCGCCTCGATGCCTAGTCCGTGCAGAAAGTCCGCGCTTAGCGAAATGTACGCCCCGCTTACGTGGGATGGGGAAAAGTTCGTGTACCAGCCAAAAGAACCATGAAGATGGAGAATGGGAACTGCTGAAGGTCCTGATGGCGGGCAATGGAACCCATTCTCGGGCTGAAGCTGTGTGCTGCCAAGCCTATACCCGTCGGATGGGTTCCACTTGCCCTGCTCAAGCAGGACGCGTTCAAGGGTCGCGTCGTAATTGAACGTGATCACCACGTCACTTGGTCTCATCTTCTCTCCGAATCGGCGTAGCACTTGCCACCCTGGGTCTTGGCTTTTGGAGGTCTTCAGGTCCTCTTGGTGTCTCTGCTGAAAGTACCTCACCAAAGCCCAACGGAGGATGCACGAATAACGCACATGTGGGTCCGTTTGGTGGTCAATGCGTTTGGAGTCTCCCTCCGCGTCATTCGGTTCGGCCTGGTTTGATTTACGGATGCTGCGGGCAACCTTGCTGTGGCCTTCATCTCGGAGCTTTCGGGCGAAGTCCAGTGCGGTGAAAATGTTTTCAATGTTTCCAGTGATGTAAGCCGCGCGAACTAGCGAATCGCGATTGCCTTTCAGCCACCTACAGAGCTTAGGCCATTCCTCGGCGTAGTCCTTCCGGTCGGGGAATGCTCGTCCTTCTCGTATGTAGGAATCGATATATGAGAAGAGGGCGCCCCCCAAAGGGTAGGAAACTTGATGCGAGACGCCTGCCCCGACAACGTAAATATTCATGTTTTTGCCCCATCGGCCCTGCCTAATTTCAGTCTTGTCTGTCGACCGCACAACTGCGCTCTGCGTGAGCCCCGGTGTGCTATCCGACGCAAGGCCAAGGCTTGGCATCACCGCTTCCGGGGGCCTGGTTTCCGTGAGTTCAGCCGCTTCGCTGTACGCGGGAGATACACTTCGAACCTGTAACCAATACCCGGTTCGATCTCCGCATTTCGTTTGTCCGCGTCTTCCTTTGCATCAAACAGCGTCATACCGCTCTTCACGCACTCGGCCGTTCGAACTCCAACCCAAACTTTGTACCCCCCCCACAAAGGCCGATCGGCGTCTTTTTCTCGCGGTCTGGGCTGGAGTAGCTCATTACCGTACTGGTCCCTCATGCTCATGTGGCACACCCCTCATTTCCGAGGAATAACACCAGAGCCAGCGTAGCGCGTCTATAACGGCATCGGCGTTGTCAAGCGACACTTCGGCGTTGGGGTGGCGGTTGGTATTGTTTCGCGCCTCTCCCCTGGGGGATTCGTCTTGGGCTCATGCCGACCAAGGCTTGCCTCATCGAATCTCACGGTGGTAACCCTGGGGTTC